>ENA-UOXV01005825-UOXV01005825.1-marine-metagenome-genome-assembly--contig:-NODE-5825-length-13280-cov-5.842344_pt1 | contig 13280 bp, 12 predicted proteins | sample MGYA00238165_ERZ766961 | MGnify/ENA primary metagenome ERZ766961 (study PRJEB28924, sample SAMN03173240) | marine metagenome | biome: Marine; feature: Water; material: Subsurface seawater | place: North... | reverse complement strand
TTAGTACGGAGGGATGGACGGGACGTGTCCACTTTGTACGGGAGGGAGGGGGGGGGGCACCGTCTTGCACGCGGGCTGCAGGAGCCCGCCAGGGAGCGCGCCCTCGGCCCCCGGGCCGAGCGCGTCGCCCACCAGCGCGAGCGCCTCCGCGGCCAGCGCCTCGTCGCTGCGCCCGAGCGCGGCCGCCTCCGCCGCCACCATGAGCGCCGCGCGGCAAGCGCCCGCGGCGAGCGCCGCGCCGCCCGCGGCGTCCGCGCCCGCGCCGCCCTTGCCGGCGCCCTTGCCGCCCTTGCGCTTGGGCGCCGGCTGGCCGCCAGCGAGAGCAGGAACCGCGGAGAGGCGGCACCACTTGAGCAGCACGAGCAGGGCCTGCGGCGCCTTGCCGCAGCCGTCCGTGCCGGGGTGCTCCGCGCAGTGCGCGTGCAGGCAGCTCTTGGCGTACAACAGCAGCGCGTTCAGAAGGACCTCGTCGCTCGGCGAGCCACCCTCGCCGGCCGGCGCCGCGAAGCGCCGCTCGAGCACGGGCATCGCGCCTTTGAGCGCGGCCGCAAGCGGATCGAGCAGCGTGGCGCTGTGCAGCAGCCGCGCGCGCGCACCGTCAGATGCGAAGAGGTAGTGCGCGCACCACACCGCGCGGCCCTCCTCCGCCCACGCCGCGGGCGCCTCCTCTGCCGCCGCCTCCCCGCGGCGCTTCTTCTTCCCGCCCGCCGCGCCGCCCGCGTCCGCACCGAGCGCTGCAGCGACGCCCGCCACCACGCTCTTGAGCAGCGCCTTGTGCGCGTCCCACGCCACGAGGCAGTCCACCAGCGGGCCTGCCTCGCCCGCGGCCTCGCCCGAGGGCATCGCGAGGAGCCGCGCGAGGCACGCGTCGCGGTCCTTGCCACGCGCTGGCTCCGGCAGCGCCGCGGCCAGCCGCCAGATCGCGCGGCGCGCGGCGGGCGCGGGGAATGCCGCGACGAGCGCAGGGACGCTGTCGGCGGGGATGCTCTCTATGAGGTACTTGCGCAGCGTCTTCTCCTCCCGGCCCTCGAGCCGCGCGCGCAGCCCGCGCGCCATCGCCGCCATGCACACCAGCATCTCCTCGGCCACCTCTTCCAGGTCCTCCCCTGCGCCCGCGCCCGCGGCGGCCTTGCCCGTCTTCGCCAGCCGCTTCGCCGCCGCGGCCTTCTCCTCCGCCTCCCTGGCGCGCGCCTCCTCGAGCTCCGCCTCGCGCAGTGCGGCGAGCGCTTCGTCCTCCTCCGCTGCCTCCTCCTCATCGCCCTCCAGCAGCGCCGCCAGCGCCTCCGCCTCCGCCTCCGCCCCCGCGTCCTCCTCCACGCTCTTGCCGCGCTTGCCCGTCTTCCCGCCCTTGGAGCCCCTGCCGCCCTTGCCGCCGGCCGCGGGGGAGCCGCCACGCTTCTGAACGCACATGAGCAGCGCGTGGTGGAGCATGACGAGGAGATTGACGACGGCCTGCGCGGGCGCCTGCGCGCCGGCCTCGGTGTAAAACACCTCCGCGGCCCGCGGGTTCTGCCGCATGAGCGCAATCGCGCGCGTGAGCTGTTCCGTCGGCGCCTTGCCAGGAGGGAGGTACGACGGCATCACGAGGCGCACGAGGCGCGAGACGACCGCCGGACGGTGCGCGTCGGCGGCGAGGCGCGCGAGGAGCGAGTCGACGGGCACCACGTCGAAGAAGCGGATCGTCTTCACGGACCGCACCTTGAGGAGGAGGTCTGCCATGGCGGCCCGCACCTTCTCCGAGCGGTCGTGCATCAGCTCGCCGAGCGACTTGAGGCGCGTCGCCAGCAGCGGATGGCTCAGGTGGTTGTCGAGGATGAAGGTTACGCCACGCACGACCGCGGCGCGCACAGCCGGCGACGCGGCGTCGAACGCAAAGTCCCGGACCAGCAGGTTGATGAACGCGGTGGAGGTGTGCACGGGGAGGAGGTCAAAGTACACCGAGAGCACGCGCGCGACGGCCTGCACGCCAACCTCGCGCACCTCCGGGACGGGGTCGCGCATGAGGAGCTCCAGCGCGTTGACCTGCTGATTGAGCGACTTCTCGAACTCGGCGTTGGACGCGTCGGGGTCCTGTACGGGGAACACCTCCGCAAAGAGGAGCCCCGCCTGGCGGCGCACGGCAGGGTTCGCCACCTTAAGCGCGCGCCACAGCACCGGCTCGTACACGCGCGCGAGCATCTCATCCACCGCCTTGAACTTCTTGTGACGGTGCACCACGCCGAGCACCTTGCGCAGCGCGGAGGCGAGCGCGGGCGTAGCGGCGTGGACGCAGTGGTTCGCGAGGTCCTGGAAGCAGTCGTACTCGAGCGCGTGGAGCGCGGGGCCGGCCGCCTTCTTCCATGCCGCGTGGTACAGCTCGCCGTATTGCTCGAGCATTGTGGCGCGGCACCACGGGAGCTGGCTCTTGATGCTCGAGTGCACCGCGCGCGTGAGCTCCGGCGCGAGCGTCAGCACATACGAGAGGAAGCGCCGCCCGTCGTCGTGCATCACAAAGTGCGGGTGGATCGCAGCACGCATGATTGACTCCTTTACCGTGCGCGCGCCGGGCCCCGTAAGTTCAATGCACGTAAGCGCCTCGCGTGTCTCCCAGACGCGCTTCACGTCGCTCAGGCGCGCATTGTCCCCGACCGAGCGCATGAGCAGCGTCACCACCATCTGCGGTACGATCGAGCTCTTGCCCTCATGGTCGCCTGCATACCACGCTTCACAGAGCTTGCAGATGGCGTCCTGCGCTGCGCTTTCGAATTCGACGTGCTGAATTAGGTTGTCGTGCAGCAGCTGAAGGACCTGCTTCATCGGTGCAGGCGTCGTCTTACCAGCCACCTTGAGGTGCACGCAGCCGAATTTGGAGACAGACGTCACGAGATCGAGGACATTCTGCCACCGCAGCATCCCATGGTCAGTCAAAAATGCGCTTGCAGACGCGGAGGTGCCTATTCACCGGCCCGCTGGACCGTTTGCCTGACAGTCCGTCTTCCACGCTTGCTCCTACGCTGCGTGAGGGTAGCGGGGTTGCAACAAGTGAAACACCTGTGAGGCCTCAGCCAGAGTATCTGGAAGCATCTTCTTGATTCCGTTCCATACGGATGCGCACTCTTCGCTGGACATGCCCTGGATGACCTCTCCAAGGTCGTTGGAACCCGACTCCTGCGCAACAGGACAGCCCATTAAGCCACCAAGAAAGCTTGCGGATCACGTGCAAACAAGACCATCCCAACAGTCGCAGTTGCATTCGATGCTACTGACATGTTTCTGCACGGCCGAAATGAAGGCGTCGGCCTTCAGCGACGCCGTCAGCAGCGCCTTGCGGCGCTCCATTCTCTTTGTCCCTGCGCAAACGTTCAAACTTTCAAACCCCGATGCCATGCAAAATTGGGAATTGGAGCCCTTGCTAAAATCCGCTGGCTCGCTCGTACAAGTCCCCGAGCGGGGGGGGAGTGGGCAGGGTGAACGGGATCGCTGTGGAGACGGTGCATGATCAAGGCGCTTGGCTGGACCCTCCTCGTGATCTCGCTTTTTTCGCTGTGTGTTTTCCTGTACGCGACTGTCTTCGCGCATCTCCTTCCGGAGCCCAAGAACCCTGTACTTCGGCTGGTACAGCAGGACGAGTTCTACGCTCTCGCCGTGCCCACGACGTGTGTTGTTGCCGTCTTCTCGGTGTATCTCAATTGGTTTGCCATATCGCTCTACAAGAGCGCGTGAACCAAACACTGGTTCCGCGCCGGGAGCTGAAGAAAGCAGGCGGCGAAGATGCTGGCAGCCGGCAAGCTCCCCATGGCGCCGTTTTGGGCGCGTCTGCAGGGTGGCGGTGCCGGCGCGACGGCCGCACGTCACGCAGCCGTGACAATGATGAAATCTTCTGCGAGGGGGCGTGTAGCTGCGCGGCCGCTCACTGGGTGCCAGCCACGAGCTGCCTTCGGGCTGGGCATCACACTGGACGGCACGCTTCCGCGTCTGCACGAGCTCAGAGCGCGGCGTTCTGCCGTGTTGGGTCAGCGGCACATGTCCTTTGAGAACGTCTTTGGTGACAGCGATGGATCTCGCACAGTGGTCGAATCGTACCACGAATCTGGATTCATCGTCAACCAGACGCTGCTGCAGGGTGCAGTAATCCTACTCCCCTCGTCCTCGTACCTTTGGAACGTTACAGACCTCGAGGACATCACCGTCGATAGCCTTGTCATCCTGAAAATGCTCAAGAATACGCCAGGTCTGCCCAAGACCGTGGACCCTGCACCAGGCTGCCCTGTCCGGGCCAGGCCCCCACTCGGAGACCCTGCAGCGTCTGGTTCCTCCACGAGCAATAGTCCATGGTCTTGACAACTCATTTGATTTTTGGACACAACTGCAGAGATCTGCGTGTTCGGGACGGGCCGTCGCATGCAGCGACTCCCCGTGGAAGTGCAGAAGTACATGAAGGAGCTTGGCATCAACGTCGAAATTGCAGACACCGTGAATGGCCTCGCAACCTTCAACGTGCTCAATGAAGAGGTTCACACCTTGCGCCACTGCCCCGTCTCGTTGAAGGGTGGCTAAGCGCTGCGTGTTGTTTCAGGGGCGGAATGTTGCAGGCTGTTTCATCCCGTTGGACCCGATCGAGAAGCAAGCGGAGGCGCTGCTGACCGCAGAAAAGGAGGCACAGGAAAAAGCTGCTAGCGAGCCTCCTTCGACTGAAGCACCAACGGGTGCGGAGGGCGGTGGAAAATCACGGCCTCGGGAATAGGCTCTCTGTGAAGTGTTTCAAGACGTGATTGGGCAGGGCACTCAAAGCTCCGAAGTGCAGCAGCAAGCCGTCGGGGCCGCTGCGGGCACTCAACCTTGAACGCGATTTGAAGCCGTGCCAGGGTTCGGCAAGTACGGGGGGGGGGGGGGGTTCCGAAGATGAGCAGTGAACGGGATGTTGAAAAGAGCCCGAATCTGCTCTTGTGTCGCCGCTTTCGTACGTACATATGCCGGCCAGACCATGTTTACTTGCTGCACATTGAAATCACATCCTCCGGGAGACGAGTCCGCTCACCATTGCGGATCCAAACAACAGGCACGTGGCACACACAGAGAGAAAGATACGTTCACTGACAGTGATTATCACCCCCGCCGGGATGCGCATCCTCGCACTTCATCCCACAAACCGGGAAGAGTACTGGACACACTAGATTGTACAGGGCTAAAACTGGCGCAAAATAGTTTAGCCAACTACGCCCTAGGCAGGTTTTGTCGGACACACGTGGATCGGGAGAGTGCGCATCATCACCGCGCACTGCACTTCACCGGGTCCCACGATGAACCCGAACGCGTCCTCTTTCAACCCCACTGCTGGCGAATTCGTTCCCGGATCGTCCAGTACGCCGGCAGCGGCAGCTCCGAAAGCCGAGGAGACTTGGGAGCAGGCGGTTGATAAGCCTGCGAAGGCCGCCCCTCCCGCGAAGCAGCCAGAGCAGGCGGCGTCTACTCCCAAAGCCGATGACGGACCTTCAGAGGAGGAGGTTCGGAAGGAGCTAGCGAAGATGAAGGCGGAGGGACTTCTGGAGGACGACGAGGAGGAGGAAATTAAGACGGGTGTGAGCAAGAAGGGCAAGAATGCTTCCAACAATCCGCCTCTGGACCCGAAGAAGCTGAAGCGCCACCTCAACATTGTGTTTGTGGGCCACGTCGATGCTGGTAAGTCTACAATTAGTGGGCACATCATGTACCTTTCAGGGCAGGTTGACGAGCGCACCATGGAGAAGTACGAGCGCGAAGCCAAGGCCAAGCACAGAGAGAGCTGGAAGTTCGCGTGGTGCATGGACACCACCGACGAAGAGCGCGCGAAGGGCAAGACGCAGGAGTGCGGTCGTGGCTCTTTCGAGACGCAAGCCAAGAACTACACCATTCTTGACGCGCCGGGCCACAAGAACTTCGTGCCGCACATGATCGGCGGCGCCTCGCAAGCGGATGTTGCGGTGCTCGTGATCTCGGTGCGTAAGGGTGAGTTTGAGGCGGGCTTCGACCGTGGAGGGCAGTCGCGCGAGCATGCTGTCCTTGCGAAGACCGCTGGTGTCAAGACGCTTATTGTGCTCATCAACAAGATGGATGACCCCTCAGTATGCCTGGAGGGCGGGCTGTGGGACGAGGAGCGGTACAACGAGGTCAAGGGGATCCTTGAGCCGTTCCTCAAGCAGACGGGGTTCAACATCAAGCAAGATGTACACTTCATGCCGGCGTCTGGCTTCACGGGGGCGAACCTGAAGGTGAAGGTGGACGAAAAGATTTGTCCGTGGTACAAGGGTCCTCCTCTGCTCACGTTCCTTGACGAGCTCCAGCCGGCGCAGCGCTTCTTCGACATGCCGCTTCGTTTCCCAGTCGCTGATAAGTACAAGGACATGGGTACTTGCATCATGGGCAAGCTTGAGGCGGGCACGATTGCTGTCGGGGAGAAGCTCGTTGTGCTGCCCGACAAGAAGGTGGTGACGGTCGAAAGCATCTTCGTTGACCATATGGAGGGTCAGGTTGAGCTGACCGAGGGTCAGCCCGGCGACAACCTTAAGATGAAGCTGAAGGGGATTGAGGAGGAGGAGCTGCGTCTCGGCTACGTGCTGTGCCGTCAGGAGAGCATGTGCCGGCCTTGCAAGTGGTTTGACGCCACCGTGCAAATTCTGGACTACCCGACCATTATCTGCGCCGGCTACACATGTGTCGTGCACATCCACTCGGCGATCGAGGAGGGAACCTTTTACAAGCTCCTTGGCATCATGGATAAGAAGACCCGCACCATCTCGAAGAGAGATCCTAAGTTCTGCAAGCAGGGCGATTCGGTCATCGTGCGCTTCCGCATGCACCGCTCTGTCTGCGTCGAGCGCTACAAGGACTTCTCGCAGATGGGCCGCTTCATGCTTCGCGACCAGGGCAACACGATTGGCGTTGGAATCATCAACGAGCTGCGCTACCCCGAAGACAAGAAAAAGGAGACTCAGGGTTAAGTGGTAGCTCAGGGGGGCTCAGCCGCAGCAGTGCAAGTGCCAGTGCGTGCGCTTTATTCCAGTCTGTGGGGGGGTAAGGACTCCGTTTAGTGTCTTTTTGTGTGAAAGCAAATCATGGAACCCGTTTCCAACCATGGAATCCGTTTTATTGCTACATGTGCGCTCCGACGCCTCAGCCGATTTCACGTTCTCACACCGTGCCTCTCAAATTTTAGAAGATCGGGACTGCGAGCGTATTGACTGCGACGCCTTGTTCTGCACCCAGGGATCGCACATACGACTGAGTCAATCAGGATAAACAGCACACAGCGCCAGAAAAGGCTTCACAGGCTGGCTGTACGCACCTGGATCTTCTTGAAAAATCCTGCAGATTCTTCTTTGACCTCTGGCACCATCTCAGGCTCTCTTATTCTCATCAGCCTCAGCGCGGCATAGATCGCCCACAAATTGATCGCCACTGCCATGGGAGACTCAGCTTAGCAATGGTGTACGAGTGGGGAGCGAACGAGTGAGAATGCATGGGTTGTGCTGGGCGCTCATGCTAAGCTCGAGTGCCGGCACAAGTTCGGCCAATCCGTCCGAGAAATCTCGCTGTCAGTCTGCTCCAGCCGATGCTTGGCTGCGCACCAGAGACGGCGTAAATTATCAGCCGGCTCCAGTGCATGCCCCACTCCTCGTAGTTCATGAGTAGTTGGACGAACGGGACGACATTGAGGACCTGCAGGCAGGCCCCCTCGGGCTCAGCGCGGGCCGCCGTGTGGCAAAGCCGCAGGGAAGTCGGGACGAAGGGGCACCAGAAGAAACGAGCTCACGGCGAGAGAGTAATAAAGGCCTTTTTTGAATCTGCACGATGGAACATCGGTTGGTTCTTGCGGGCTCGTCACCGAGTTCAGTGGAGCCTGGGGAGATGGTCGATCCCACCACGGGGGAACCGTCCGTACCCGCAATAGATCACGAAAACAACTACGATGAAGCCAGTCGTAGCGAAAGGGAGCATGATGAATAGCATCACGGGAGAGAAAACCAACATTATCATTGACAGCACCTGCCAACCAGCAGCGACCTTCAAGGTGGGGCCTCGGGCTGACCAGTTCACGGGCGCTTGCGTTGTTTTATCAGTGGCAGGGATGGTCAGAGAACAAGCACAATGATGTTCGAAACCATCAATTGCAATGACGGTCCCAAACCTGTAGAATTGCCGCAATGGCAAGCTTCAAGCGTAGTTTTGCCTCCAAGGTCGCCATCCTGCACTACAGCCGTCTACTTTCCTGCTGCTTCGGAAAACGATCCTCACCAACCCATGAAAAGCAGCACCACCATGCGCAGACTCGTTCCCTCAGAGCACCTTATCTGGCCAACACCCACTTTCGTCCCACCTGCAGCGCTTCCGCGGCCGGGATCCTTTTGGAGCTTGGGCAAGCTCAACACCCGCCCCGCGCCGAGCCACAGCCAAACCCAAAACAGACTGGTCTACTTTTGATCGAAAGTCGACGAGACGAGACATTCGGCGTTGACTAAAACAACACGCCAACGCGAGATGGCCAGCGCCGCGCGGCGCGGGACCGGGATCGCCGGGCTTGTGTGGCGTACGAGCAACCTATCCGTGTCGGCTGCGCCCACTATTCGTATGTACTCAAATTCGGCCCCGGTCTTTGCCGCCGCGATGCGGATCCCCGCCAGCTTCCCGCGCTTCGCCGGGCTCACCTCGCGGCGGTGGATGAGCACCGAGAAAGAGGGAGAAGTGGGCGAAGGAAGCGGCGCAGCCGCCGGAACGGCCAATGAGGCGGCCGATGCCACATCCTCTGTGCAGACGGAGGGTGGTTCGTTGGACGATACGCCAGACCCTGTCTACGACCCGGTAGTTTCCCCAAATCTCCACTCCATGCAGCAGGGCGGCCTTGCGCCCCTCAGTGGTCTTCCCGGGGGGCGTGTGCTGCAGAAACTGCTCGCGCACTCTGCTAGATTTTAGACGTTGTTGGGGCCACCCGTTCCTTACACACTAGGCTATGCCCACTCGTGCAGGAGCTACTCAAGAAGCTTGAGCTCACTCACGTCCCTCCCAAGCGCATCGCCGAGGTGCTCGCGCAGCTCGGGGCGGAGACGGGGGACGAAGATATGACGCTGGAAAAAGTTGCTCTACTAATGAGAGGAGAAGAAGAAGTGGACGAGGAGGTGGACGAGGAGGAGGAGGACGAGTTGGAATACCAGGAGCAGCAGATATATGCGAGCGGCTTCATGGACGAGCTACCGCCGCGAACCGCACCACCCGAAGTGTTCGATCCTTTGCACGATGTTAGGAACATCAACCCCAAGTTCAAATTTTTCGTTGGTGGGACCTACGAGGCGAAAGACCTATCCCCGCTCTCCATGAATTCGCAGTGGAAGGATCAGCGCAACGAGCTGCGCAAAAGGGGGTGCCCGCTCGGCGGCAAGAAGGGCCCAAAGATCGAGTATACCAACGTGCGCCTGCTCAATCGCTTCCTCTCACAGGCCGGACAGATCATGTCGAGGAAGCAGACCTTCGTGTGTGCCAAGAAGCAGCGGGAGCTCGCAAGGGCCATTAAGCGCGCTCGCCAGATGGCACTGCTCCCTTACACCGCGAAGTTGGAGAAGTTCTATTGAGCACAGCGACAAACTTGATGGCGTACAACAGTCAGTACTGCACGTCCAGAAGTTCCTCTGGTTCTCGCCTGCTCTGGCCCTCAGTTGCAGCGGGCGTGTGTCAATGAAGTGCCGCTGCGACTGCGACTTACAAGTCTTGTCGCGCCAAGCTGTGCGCAGCAAACGTACTCCTGTGATGTAGAGCAGATGCAGCTTCGCAATCTGCATTGCAAACCCGCCGCGCTGTCTGACGACGCTCCAGCAGCTCAGATCGTATCTTCTCATCTGCCAACACCACCTGTCAGCTTCCACACTAGAGAGCTCCTGCACACCCTGGCATTGCTTCCTCGGCCCGACGGCTCCTTCGGTTCGGCAGGGGACACACAAAGGAGGAAGAATGTCGGCGTCCAGATCATACGCCTCGCAAACACCGGCACGAAGCCCTGGAAGAGCGAGCGCGGGCCCTCCGTCCTCACCATCTCCGCGATAGTGTGCAGTGCTCCGCGGTACTCGCGTTGCGATGCGGCTGGAGCAAGAGCCTGCCCCATCAGACGGGTCTTGATGGTGTCTGCCGGAGTGCACACTGCCGAGGCTGCAAATGCAGCCACGCAGCTCGCTGCCAAGTGTGCGGGTGGCCCGTTAGAAAGACCCGAATCGACTAAAAACGTCTTGGCCTGATCGTACGTCCCCTGCTCCGCCGCACACACAAGAAACGTCCTGAATACATTAGCCTCAACTCCTGCCCAAAAGCCTGCAATTCCTTCGCGCTTCAGCACACGCCGTGCCACAGCACACGCCCGCTGGCGTGGCCCTGTGTCATCCTGTAGAATAACTTTGACCCTCTCCATCGGATTGGCCACACTAATCCCGATAGCCCCACTGATCCCACCCGCCATAAATCTATGAACAAATTTCGTCTCTCCGTTCCCTGCCAGGCGCTGCTTGACACTCTCGAATAGCAGCTGCGGTAGAACGAAATGGGGCGCATCAGGGAGAAACGCGCCCGGTCAACAATTGAACGCGCAACTTGCCAAGGCAAGTCCCATCAACCGCTGCATCAATGGTTTTGAGGGGGGGCATACCATTGTCGGCATCATGTATATCTGACAGAGTGGCGCGCGGCTGTGGTCAGAAAGGCGCCAAGCGTGGTTCGCATAGGTGATACCCAAGAACAAACCAAAGTGAGGGCGGGATTGCAGACCCCCTGGCGCATGAGGGCAGGCGAGAGCCCGCGAAAAAGGGCCGGTGCACCCTCGTTGCGCGCAATGAAGAGCAAACTTCCGGCGAGCCTGCGCGGGGTCAGCAGCTTTCTCTGCGAAACGCGCCTTGCAAGTTGCGCTCTTGTTTTGGCCACGTCGATCGGAAGTGTCACGGTCTCCGCGACACCGGCTGAAAAGAGACTCGCAATCAATCGATCGGAGCAGAGTGGACCGCTGGTGGCGTGCCCTCCGTTCCTTGCCGTCACACTGGCCATCGTGCACCCCGCCAGGCACAGGATACGATTACGATGCGTCTCCCTGATTTTGACCAAGAGAGCGAAAGTTTTTTTCGCAAGCTTCGTGCAGCGAGGAGATTTTCGAACCTTTCCCCCGCCAAAAAGGTCGGCGAACATCGAAGGTGGTGCAGACAGCAGGTGGTGCAGACAGCAGGTGTTAGGGACAATGCCAGGTGCCAAGGGCAAGGCAGCTGCCGCGGCTGGGAGCAAAGGATCGGGGGGTGCTGCGTCGAGCAGCAAGGATGATTGGGTCCAGGAGGCAGAGATCCCAGCCGTGGCGATGGTGTGGATGTTTGAGTACTGCTCGCGGGAGGGCCTCGATGATGCTGCACAAGGTGTATTACCCGCCGCGTACTCCCGAACATTGCCAGAAAAATAGTTGCGTGCGTCTCGCGCTGTTGCGCTGACGGTTGCGCTGAACCTTCTCTTCTTCGCAGGGCTGCTGGCGAGCGCTCGCAAGTACAACTCCGCGCTGGTCAACGAGGAAATGCTCCATCAGGTCGCCGATCCCTACATGCAACTTCGGCGTCTCATCAAGCGCAACGAGGTTCATGCGCGCCCGCTGCACTGCCTCCACGCCCAGCGACGTGCAGCGACGTGCGCGTAAGCGGCAAGGGGAGCTGCTGGGCACAGAAACATATCCACACGCGACTCCGCTTCGGATGCGCTACCGGCTCTCGGCATTCTAGGAATGCCGAGCAGCCCGCCCCATGAGGTGCGTGTGCATACCTTTTTCCCGTAAGGCTGACACCCTGAGAGCCCCGGCAGTTTGAGAAGGTGTTGCAGGAGTTCGAGTGGATATGCCCGCAGGAAATGCCAAAGCAGCAGGGCACTGTTTTCGACAAGACGCTGAACGCCATTAGGGTGCAGACAGCGTTGAATCCGCTCCGAGTTTCAATTGCCCGCGAGGAGGAGTTTCACACTAAAGTAGAAAAGCTTCTGGTGCCGAAAAATCTCGGAAAAGAAGGGAAGGAGATCCGGCGCAAGCTCCTCGCAGCCAAGACAGAGGACGCCCGTCGGGAGCTTCTCCTCGAGTTTGACGAGGGCTGGTTCGAGAACCAGCTCAAGATGTTTTGGCGGGAATTGCAGAAGTTTTTGCCCCGTACCAGCCTGGAAGATGCCATCATGCGTAGCGGTGGCGCCGCTCCAAGCAGCTTGCCTCCCCCAGAGAGTTTCACGGCCGCCAAAGCAAAAAGCAGGAACGGCGACCAGCCCGCACCAGCACCAGCATCGGCGGTGTTGCCAGTGCAAGCACCGGCGAAAGCACCCGCATCAGCGCAAGCACCGGCGGCGGCGCCTCAGCGGTCGACGAATCTTACGCCTTGGCAGCTGAAGCGACTTACCCTTAGGATCATCGAGAGCGGGAGGGGTGTGAGCAAAAACGCCGGGGTGCACGAGACGTTTGTGGACATGTACCAGCAGGCAACCAAGGAGGTCAAGGAGCTGCTGGCGCGCCGGCCGCTCGGGGACGGGAGTGCAGCGGACACGAAGCAAGAAGCCGCCTCAGCCAAGGTGGACGCGGCTACTGAAAAGCCCAAGAGCAGTCGGGCTGGGGCGCCCCTCCGGGCGCAGCCAGTTGCGGCCAAAGCGCCCGCGGCGTCCAAGGCCACTACGGTCCTGCCCCTCGCGTCCAAGCCAGCAGCGCCGAGCGCGACCACGAGCGGGAAAGACAAGGAGCCGGCGCCGGTGACGCAGGAGCCGACAGCGTCGCCGCCGCCGCAGAAGCGCAAGAGGGCCCAGCCGGTGGAGGACACCGACTCAGACTCCGACGAGGACGCCATGCCACCGCCCACTCGCGGTCGCCGGGCAGCGGCCAGCGCGGCGGCCGGAGCAGGCGCGGCTGCAAACAAGGAGAACACGCAGCCGGCTGCCCCCGCGGCCAGCGCGATACAGGCCCTGGTTAGCGCCCTGTCCCCCGCGCGCCGCCACGCACTCCTGGCGGCCGGTGTTGTGCGCCATGCTTATAGCGCATGCGTGCTGGCAGGCCCGGGAGAACCCCGACAAGAAGCTCAGCGACAACGCCATCGCCAAGGCCGTGAAAGCGGATCTCGACAACCTCTCCGACCTCTCCGGGTACCTGCCCTTGCAAACGCCACGCTGCCCCGCCCCGCCCCGCTTGGGATCTGCTGGCAATTGCTCACGCGCGGCGCCCTGCGGCGCAGGAGGCTCAAGAACAACGGGGAGGACCCGCTTGCAGCCATCCTCGAGGTCGCCACCCCCCCCCCCCC
>ENA-UOXV01005824-UOXV01005824.1-marine-metagenome-genome-assembly--contig:-NODE-5824-length-13286-cov-10.141713_pt1 | contig 13286 bp, 9 predicted proteins | sample MGYA00238165_ERZ766961 | MGnify/ENA primary metagenome ERZ766961 (study PRJEB28924, sample SAMN03173240) | marine metagenome | biome: Marine; feature: Water; material: Subsurface seawater | place: North... | reverse complement strand
CCTGAAAGGGTTTGTTTTGATATAATAAAATTATCAGGAACAATGCCTTGATATAAAGATGCTTCGTGCAGCCCATCACTGCCTTGGTTATATGCAGGTGGAGTTCCTGAAATATTAGCTCTTGCGATTTCAACTCCATTTAAATAAGCGACAAAAGCATCATCATAGTCAACATTTAAGATGGCCTTTTCAATTGCAGAAGTGTCAGTAATCAAAAATTCTTGACGAATATAAACTGAGATAGATGTTGCAATAGTTGTATTGTCATCTCCATCTCCGTATCCGATGCCAGTTATTCCATTGTTCCAGCTGGAAGAGTTAAAAGTTGTATCATTCCAATTAGTTTGTAATGCAACCGATGGTATTAGATATTCACATTGATCACCTTCTTGAACAACCGTCTCCCAATGATTAATTTGGGTTAGACCATTCAACGAGAAAAGCACCAGAAATATCGATAAGTAGTTGTTCATTCGTTAGTATTTGTTCCAAATATAGTTTTTCAATTTAGCACGAGTTGATAACGATTACTATTTTGTTGGAGTCTTAATTTTTAACAACTTATAAACTTCCTTATTTTCACTAGATTAAATTCTAAATTTGTCGCTTATGGCTAGTAATTCTTTTGGGCGTCTATTTCGACTTACAACTTTTGGTGAATCCCATGGGGTAGCAATTGGAGGAGTTATTGATGGCTGCCCAAGTGGGCTTAGAATTGACCTCGATTTTATTAATAATGAATTGGCAAGAAGACGTCCAGGACAATCTGCAATCGTTACTCAACGAAAAGAAGACGATGAAGTTGAATTTCTTTCAGGGATTTTTGAAGGAAAAACTACTGGAGCTTCCATTGGCTTTGTGATTAAAAATCAAAACCAAAATAGTCAAGATTATACTCATATAAAAGATTCATTTCGGCCATCTCATGCAGATTTCACTTATCATGAAAAGTATGGAAACCGGGACTATCTTGGAGGAGGAAGGTCTTCAGCTCGTGAAACGGCCTGCAGAGTGGTTGGCGGGTCAATTGCCAAGTTGGTGTTAGAGCACTACGGTATTAAAATTACTGCTTACGTTTCGCAAGTTGGAGATGTTAAATTGCTAAAAGATTACAACAAGCTTGATTTCTCTAAAATCGAATCAAATCCAGTACGCTGTCCAGACAAAATGATTGCAATCGCTATGGAATCAAGAATAAAGGCAGTTAGAAAAGTTGGAGATACAATTGGCGGTTGTATAAAATGCGTGATTCAAAATGTGCCTGTAGGGTTAGGTGCTCCTGTTTTCGATAAACTCCACGCAGATATAGGTAAAGCTATGCTTGGAATAAACGCGGTAAAAGGGTTTGAGTATGGTTCCGGTTTTTCAGGTGTAACTATGAAAGGAAGTGAGCACAACGATTTATTTCAATCTGAAGATACTCTTGTCACAACTAAAACAAATAACTCTGGAGGAATTCAAGGAGGAATTTCAAATGGCGAAGATATTTACTTTAATGTGGCATTTAAGCCAGTTGCAACTATTATGCAATCGCAAGAGTCGGTAGATAAAGATGGAAATAAAGTTGTCGTTGAAGGTAAAGGCAGGCATGATCCTTGTGTTGTGCCACGCGCAGTTCCAATAGTAGAATCTATGGCAGCTCTTGTAATAACTGACCACTTATTAAGAAATAAAACAGCTAAACTATAGTATGAAAAAGTTAGGATTGCACTGGCAAGTAATAATTGGATTAATCGTTGGTGCTGTTTATGCATGGTTGGCAGTAACTAATGATTGGACTGCATTTACCATGGATTACATTAATCCATTTGGAAATATTTTTATCAGCTTGCTCAAAATGATTGCCGTTCCTTTAGTGTTGTTTTCGATTATTTCAGGAGTTATTTCTCTTAAGGATATTACTAAATTGGGTAGAATGGGATTAAAAACACTTGGTCTCTATTTGATAACTACTTTGTTTGCGGTTACACTGGGTTTAGTATTTGTTAACATAATAAAACCAGGTGAACACCAAGATGATTCCATTAGAGTTGAAAACAGAATTGCTTATGAATTGTGGCTGGCAGATAATCCAAATGTTCAAAGAGTAGATGATCTTCGATTATTAGACAACCCTAAATACGCCCAAAAGACGGCAGAAGTTAGTGCTCGTTTAAAAGGTGAAAAATATAATGATTGGGTAACAGATAAAATGAATAAAAAAGCAGGAACTGTTAATAAGGGTCCGTTAAGTGCATTAGAAGATGTATTCTCTTCTAATATTTTTCGTTCTCTTGCCGATAGTAAAATGCTTCAAATAATCTTCTTTGGAATTTTCTTTGGGGTTGTGTTGTCAATGATTCCAAAAGATAAGGCCAAGCCTGTAATAGGTTTAGTTGAAGGGTTAAATGAAGTTTTTATAAAAATGGTAATGGTAATAATGAAAGCAATGCCATTCTTTGTATTTGCTCTTATGGCGGGTCAAATTGTAAAAGCTGCAGGAAGCGATCCAGCAAAGTTTACTGAATTAATGAAATTCTATCTCTGGTATGGTTTTGTTGTAATATTTGGGTTGGTAACTATGGCTTTTGTCGTGTATCCTTTAATTGTTAAAGCTATGGCTGGAATGGGATTTGGTAAGTTTTTAGGAGGAGTTAGAGATGCTCAAATCACTGCTTTTTCTACAAGTAGTTCTGTTGCTACCTTGCCCGTAACTATGGATTGTCTAGAGAATAATATAGGGGCATCTAAATCAACTGCTAGTTTTGTTTTACCAATTGGAGCAACTGTAAACATGGATGGTACAAGTCTTTATCAAGCGGCAGCGGTGGTTGCAATGGCGCAATTTCATATGATTGATTTATCTATTGCTCAGCAAGCTATTATTGTCGGAACAGCAACTTTGGCTTCAATCGGGGCAGCAGCTATACCAAGTGCAGGATTGGTATTGATGATGGTGGTATTAGAATCTGTTGGTCTTAACCCAGCTTGGATAGCAATAATATTCCCAATCGATCGTATTTTAGATATGTGCAGAACTGTGGTAAATGTAACAGGAGATGCAACGGTTACAACAATAATAGCCAAATCAGAAGGCGAACTAAAATTAGAATAGAGATGAAAAAATCGTTAAAAATTGTAGGAGTTATATTTATATTACTTATTGCAGCAATTGTGATTTTACCAATTATTTTTAAAGATGAAATTATTCAATTGGTTAAAGATGAAGCGACTAACAATATAAATGCAACGGTTGATTTTGGCGATTTTGATTTGAGCATCATTTCTACTTTTCCGAACTTTATGTTTAGCATAAATGATGTAAAAGTTGTTGGAGTAGATCAATTTGAAGATGTGACTTTAGCGAGTATAGGCACTCTCCAAACTACGTTAGATATCAATAGCGTTATCGATGGCGAAACAATTAAGATTATTTCATTTGAATTAATTGATGTTACAGCAAACGCAATTGTATTAAAAGACAGTACTGCCAATTGGGATATCGTAAAATCGACAACTAAAGATGAGCAAGAAGTTTTAGAAGAAGCTTCTGCAGAGGAAACTAAATTTAGCCTAGGGATAGAGCATTATGCGTTCAAAAACATTAATGTGATATACGATCACGAACCAGGGAATATGTACGCAGAAATAAAGAATTTTTCTCATGAAGGCGATGGCGATTTCACACAAGATATTTTCTTGTTAAATACATTTACATCGATTGAATCGATAACATACAAAATGGATGGAATGGCCTATTTGAATAAAGCGAATATTGAAACTAAATTCGATATCGAGATAGATAATCCTAACGGCAAGTACACATTCAAAGAGAATAGTTTTAGAATTAACGCATTTGAGCTGGCATTTGATGGTTGGTTGGCATTGCCAATGGACGATATAGAGTTAGACATTTCATTTCAAACCAATAAGCCAGATTTTAAAAGTTTATTGTCACTAGTTCCGGTAGTTTATTTAACCGATTTCGCTGATGTAAAAACTGAAGGTAAAGTTGCTTTTAATGGAAGTGCTAAAGGGACATACAGTGCTGATGGTTCTTTACCAGCTTTCGATGTTAATCTATTGGTTGAAAATGCTATGTTCAAATATCCTGATTTGCCTAAGTCGGTAGATAACATTCAGATTAAAATGAATGCGAAGAATCCAGGAGGAAGCGAAGACAATACAATTGTCGATATAGCTCAATTTCACATCGAAATGGGTAGTAATCCAGTTGATATTAAAATGAACATTAAAACTCCTGTTTCTGATCCGAATATGGAGGGGTCAATAAAAGCGCAAGTAAACCTAGCTAGCATGAAAGAATTCATCCCTATGGAAGAAGGTGATGATTACAATGGTAATATCACAATGGATATTGATCTTGGCGGAAAGCTTTCAACAATCGACAACGAAGATTATGAAAACTTCAAATTTGAAGGAAATCTAATCATATTGGATATGAACTACAAGACAGCTAGTCTGCCTTATGAAGTTGACATGAAAAGTATGTATATGGAATTTTCTCCTCATTTCGTAGAATTGACTGCATTCGAAACCAATGTTGGTAACAGTGATTTTGCAGGAAAAGGTAGGGTAGAAAATTTCTTAGCTTACACGTTTAGAGATGAACCATTGAAAGGAACCTTCGATATGCGTTCAAATTATATTGATGTAAATCAGTTTATGGAAGAAGATGCTTCGGAAGAGGAGGTTAGTGCCGATGAATCTACTGAACAAGGAAGTGAAACAGCTGAAGAAGGAGTCTCAAAAGTCCCTTCAAACATAGACTTTGTTATGATTGTGGATGTCAAAGAAATGTTGTATGATGACATCCAAATGAAAGCCGTAAAAGGCGGGGTAACTATTCGAGATTCTCAAATGAAAATGGATAATCTGTTCATCAATATGATTGATGGAAGTGTTAACATGAACGGAACCTACGACACACGTGCAGAATTACCGAAAATCGATTTTTCTTATGATATCAAACATTTCGATGTACCAACAATGTACAAGATGTTTAACACAGTTAAAGAGATTGCGCCAATTGCTGAAAATGCTACTGGTAAATTGTCTACTAATCTTGAAATGCATTGCATGCTAGATAATAAAATGGAAGTTGATTTAAATACATTAACTGGTGGTGGTGTGTTGCATACAGAAAATATTGTGGTTGAGAATTCAGAATCATTAACTCAATTGGCTGATGCTTTAAACCAACCGAAATTTAAAAAAATGGTTTTAAACGACAATAAGATTTTTTATGAATTTAGAGATGGAAGAATGTTCTTGGATCCGTTTGATATGAAAATAAGTAATAGCAAAGCTAAAGTTTCGGGTTCTCAAGGTTTTGACAAATCGATGGATTATAAAATGGCAATGGATATACCTACTTCAGAATTTGGGTCAGAGGCAAACAATATGGTAAACGGCCTGTTGGCTGAAGGAAATAAATATGGTATTGACGCAAAAATGCCGGAACGTATTAATGTTGACGTATTCATATTAGGAACAGTTACTGAACCAAAAGTTTCTTTAGGTCCAGCAGGAAGCACAAAACCTACGATAGAGGATATTAAAGAACAAGTTATTGAGGAAGTAAAAGAGATCATTGAAGAAAAGGTAGAAGAAGTAATTGAAGACACAAAAGAGAAGGCGAGGGAAGAAGCGGACAAAATATTAGCTAATGCGCAAAAACAGGCAGATAATATCAAAAAACAAGCAAACAAAAGCGCTGCACAAATTAAGAAAGAAGGATATGCGCAAGCGAGTGCCTTAGAAAAAGAGGCTAGTAATCCGCTTCAAAAAGCAGCGGCAAAAATAGCTGCAGATAAGGTTCGTAAGGAATCGGATAAAAAAGAACAACAAGCAATAGCTGAAGGTGATAAGCAAGCAAAATCGGTAATGGATGCAGCTAAAAAGCAAGCTAACGAACTATTAAAATAATATGATTGATAAAAAGATTGAATGCCAAAATATTCATTCATTTTATCATTAATGACTTAAATTATCTCATGAAAACAAGGTCAGTTATATCGTTGCTTTGCCTTTTGATAATATCGAGTTTTGTATTCTCTCAGGAAGATCCTTGTCCAACCATTACAGATAAAAAAGCTCTTAAATATTACAAAGAAGGAATTGACAAGAAAAAGAACAAGAAGGACGTCCGAATGGGCTTTTTAAAAAAAGCACTTGACATTGATCCAAACTTCGTTGCTGCTAATTGCCAGTTTGGTAGAGATTTAGCAAGAACACTAAATTATGAAAAAGCTTCTCTCGAACCTTGCAAAAAGTATTTTCAAGTTGTTGTCGATATTTGCCCTGAGTATCATTCCGACCCATATTATTATCTAGGAATTATCGCCTACGAAAATGCGGAGTACATAAAGGCAACGGAATATTATAAAAATTTTATGAACTTTCAGGGCGGAGTTGGAGACGCATTTGCGCGTGATTATGACCGAAAATACGAGCAGGCCAAGTCAGACTGTAAGTGGGCTAGATTTTACGCTTTTCATGAAGGTAAAGAAGTGCCATATAATCCTGTAATTGTAGAAGGCCCGAGTATGGAGCATGACGAATACCTTCCTCTTGTGTCGCCAGATGCGGAGAAAATGTACATTACTCAAAGGTTGAAAATAGAACAACAAGGTCCAAAAGATGGCTTGTATGAGCGAGATGACATCATGATGTCTGAACTTTTTGTTTTCTGCAGAAGGAATGATGCTGGTGGTTTCGAAAAGCCTGAATTAATGCCAAAGCCATTTAATATGGACCCAGAAGCAAATTATGGAGGAGCTTCTATCTCGATTGATAATAAACATCTTTTTTTTACCATCTGTGCTGAGGGTAAAATGGGTTATATCAACTGTGATATATATCAAACTGATTTAGTTTATGGGTTTAACGATATTACGGAGGTTAAAGAATGGCACTGGACGGAATTAAGAAACCTGGGACCAAATATTAATACACCAGATGGCTGGGAATCTCAACCAACCGTTTCGGCTGATGGAAAAATCTTGTATTTTTCTAGCTATAGGGAAGACAGCAGAGGAATTGATATATACTCAAGTAAAAGGCTGTCTGATGGTTCATGGGATGTTGCTGAAAATTTGGGAGAACCTATAAATACAGAATACAATGATAAATCTCCTTTTATGCACACCGATAGTGAGACGTTATATTTTTCATCTGACGGCCACATGGGGTTTGGTAAATACGATGTGTTTTTCGCACGTAAAGATAATGAAGGTAATTGGCTTGAGCCAATGAATATAGGATCGCCTATTAATAATGAAGGTGATCAACATGGTTTTGTGGTTAGTACTGATGGTAAAACGGTATACTTTGGTTCCAATCTAATTAAAGAAGGAGGTAAGGGAGGTTATGATATCATTTCGTTTGAATTATACGAAGCTGCCCGCCCAGAGAAAGTTGTTTTTTTAAAAGGAAACGTAAAAGATGAGCATGGAAAAGTCGCAAAAGACGCTTCCATAGAAATGAAAAACGTAGCTACAGATAATATAACTTCTTTTGATGTTGACACCGTTGATGGTTCATACGCAGCTGTAGTGACTCTTAAAAAAGACCAAGATGTTATTGTTAGTGTAAAAGCTCAAGACAAGGTCTTTAACTCTCACTACTTTAAAGCGGAGGACACAATTACAAATACATTTAAGAGATTAGAAGTCGAATTAGAACACATTCAACCAGGGAAGCCTTTCAAGTTGTATGATATCTATTTCGATCACGCATCTTCGGTGTTAACTATACCTAGCAAATCGATGCTAGATGAGTTCGCTAAATATTTAAAAGAGCATCCTGATTTGGTTATAGCTATATACGGACATACGGATGATAACGGAGAATCGGAAAGTAATCTTCATTTATCAACTGATAGAGCTTTCTCAGTGATGTCATACTTGCAAGAAGACGGTATAGAAAAAGAGCGTATGTCGTTTGAAGGTTACGGAGAAACTAAACCCGTTGCGCCAAATGATACAGCAGAAAACAGAGCCAAAAACAGAAGAACAGAGTTTATGATTATTTCTAATTGATTTTCGTTTACTGGTAATGAGAAGGTTAATGCCGGTTATTAGAAATAGGATTGTTCAATCGAAGAAAATTTGTGTCATTTTTCATGCAGAAAGAATATCCGAGAGTTCTCTATGCATAGGCTTCTAATTCAGTAGAAGTATAGAATATGGGATGGTTGCAAGTTAACCACGAAAATAAAAAATTAATTGGGCAGCTGTCTATAATAAAACACGTAGAAAAACGAGAAAAATATTTTGCTAAACCTAGGAGATAACTATGTTTAGTGCCCTGAACAGTATAAACATAGTAATGATAGCAATAAGGATAAATAAGCTGCCTTTAGCATACTTTGGCTGACGTTTTATATCTTTTCGGTATGCCCAAATAAGCACGGCCCCGAAGGCAAGAATAAAAAATATGGAGAAACTGATTTGGCCTTGAGAAAAAGGCATTGATTACTTTTTTTTGAACTTAGTGCGAGTGTTTCCGAAGTTCATGTAGTAAGTGTCTTTCGGAATGTTAGCAATGTTAATTCGGTTATCATAACCTTTTTTTACAAGATTTCCGAACTTGTCGAATACTTCAAAACTGGTCTTTTCTGTGAATTTTATTTCTTGTTTTTTACCATAAATTATATAAGAGATTTCACGCTTAAGGCTATTGTATGAAACACTTGGAGTATATTTAGTTTTATCTATATAGCCTTTTTGTTTAACTCGATATTTGTTCCTGCCAGCATGCGGCGATGTTTGAAATTGATAATAATTTTTGGTTAAACTTCCTTTTCCGTCAACTTGCCCCACTTGTACCCATTTGTTCCATTTAAATTGTTCAACAATAAAGGTCAGTTTCGCCTTTTCTTTTATAGTAGACCATTGCAAATTACCTTGATTGTCAATACTAATGTTAGTGGTTTCGAAAGTTGGATTGGGTAACAACGCATCTGGATTTAATACTTTGGGCACACACCCGTTATTTTTGTATTTAATTTCAATTAAAACAGGCGCACCAAGCTCAAGATGAAATTGATCTAAACTTATCTCAAACGCATCAGAATTAATTTCATCTGTTGAAAAAGCTCCATTAACAAGAACAGCGTATGTGCAATAGCCCACGCCAGAATAGGAGATCGAATTTTGAATGTAGATGTTCCTGTTTTGATACTCACCTTCAATTACGATAACCCCTGCACTCAAATATTGGGTGAGAATAACTGAAGTAAAGATCAAAAGTGTTGTTTTCATTATACTATCAAATTTAATAATGCATTGGTTGTAAATGATTGTTCTTTTAAATTTTTATTAACAATTAATATTAAAACCTAACAAGTAGTTTGCCAAAATTTTTACTGTCTTTATCAACTCTTTTATACATCTTTTTAATATGTGATTGGTCTAAAAAACGTAAAACACGTTTCTTTAATTGTCCAGAACCTTTACCAGGTATTATTTCAACGATTTTAATGTTTTTTTCAATAGCATCATTTAACGCGCGTATTAGAAGGTGATCAATGGATTTACTGTTATTAAAAACATCGTGCAAATCAATTTTGATTTTAGCCATTACTTTTAAATACGAAAAAACCGGAAAAATGTTATGCGAAGTTTGAATTGAATATACTGATAAGAAGTGTAATTCGTTTTTCATAGTTTTGCGGATTATTAGATTCCTAAATATGAATATTGAAAAACGACAAATAGTGACCGGTATGGTAATACTAACTTTGGTAGTTGTTGGTATAAGTGCTTGTAAGAAGAACAGTTTGAATAAACAAACAACTTGTTCTGAGGATAATTCTACAGCAGAAAACATGTTTGATGACGTCTTTAGTGTGACTTATAAGTTTGATGATACCGAGAATAATGCTTATGGAGCTAATACAGCATCATATTGGCCAAATGATACCAGTTATGTACATAATTTATATAACTGTTTAACGATAACAAAGCAATTTCTCGACTCAGCTACTTTTGAAAGAATAATTACTTTCGATTTCGGTATTACAGGATGTAAATCTGGTGATGGTAGAACAAGAACGGGTAAGATAATTGCACATAAAACAGGAAGGTATGGGATAGCAGGAAGTATTGCTGTAATTACTGCAGATGATTATACTGTTGATGATTATGGAGTAAAAGGAACGAAGACAGTAACCAATTTGGGGAAAAATTCAGTAAATCAACAGTATTGCTCTGTTATTATTTCAGGGGGTGAGGTAACTACTCCAGATAGCGAAACTATCACTTGGAAATCAACGCACACCAAAACATGGGTAGAAGGAGCGAGTACATGGTTCTTTGGTACATTGAGTGACGATGGACTAGTAGATTCGCTTTACTGGTTGGGTGTAGATGGTATTTATGACGATGTTTGGGAAATTACGGGATCTGGAGATGGTATAAACCGGGACGGTAGAGCATTTGAGGTAGAGATTGCAGTCCCACTCAAAGTACAATGGTGCCAGTCATATATTGAAGTTACAGAAGGTATAACTGAAATTCAACCTGAAGATTTAAAACTCAGAACCGTAGATTTTGGTGAAGGTACTTGTGATAACGAAGCGACTGCAACGATTGGGGAGAATAGCTATACATTCGAAATGAGAAATTACTAATAGCATAAATAAAAAAAGAGAGAGGATATTAGGTTCGTTTTGTTCATGAAAAAGTTATATACAATACTCGGAATTATTTTACTATTTTTTTGCTTAGTTGCATTCTTATTGTTAAGTTTTTACGAGCCAGTTTCATTAGAAGACGATAGTACCTTTCTTGTAAATACCAAAACAATTTCGAAAACTGAATTTAATTTATTATCGACAGATTCTCCAATATTTATTGGTTGGTCAAGAACTAATTTCACACCTAGCGGTGTCGTGCATAAAACAAGAGGACTTTTTCAACAACCGTATGAAGATGTTTTAGATTCTTTATTTATTAATTGTATTTATCTTAAAAAGGATACGGTTCAATTTGTAATTCTTTCTTATGATCTTTTATTGGTTACTCCAGAATTGGCATCTTCTGTGAAAATGGAATTATTATCTCGTGGCATTTCAAATGTTTATTTTTCTGCGTCACATACCCATTCATCGTTTGGTGGTTTCGGAAAAGGATTAGTAGCAGAAATAGCACTAGGTGAATTTGATCAATCGATATTTGATGGTATAATTGATAGAACGATAGTAACCTTAGATAAGGCCATCCAAATACAAGACACGCTTCAAAATATTAGTTACAAGGAGAAAAAGGTAAATAGAGCAATCAACAGACTAATAAGTGAATACTATGTTGAAGAAAGGCTAAGACAAGTATGTTTTTCATCAACAAGACATCTAGCGGTGATGAATTCATTGAACATACATCCAACATTTCTGAGTTCGGAGCGAAATGTAATTTCAAAGGATTACCCAAAAATATTTAGTAAAGAAAAACCCGCTGAGTTTGGGATGTTTGTGGCAGGGGCAATGGGAAGTATAAAGCCAATGAATTTCAAGAGAGATACTAGTCAAATTACTCGATTTAAATCAATAATTGATACTACACAGTATGCAGTTGATGACTCGACTTTAAGAACAGATTTAATTGGTTTTAGCTCTATCAAATTGGTGACGCCTTCTTTAAGGCCATTGCTAACACAAAATATTTGTTCTTCTCAGTTGTTATCTTCGGTTTTAATTGGAATCCCAAAAACTTCTATTGAGGTATTTCGAATAGGCGAGGTTCTTATGATAGCGTTACCGTGTGAGTTGTCTTCAGAATTTTATCCTGAGTTGCAAAAATTAGCTGAGGCAAAAGGATTACGATTAATAATTACTTCGTTTAATGGTTCATATGTGGGTTATGCTACACCATCAAGGAATTTTTATATCGACCATATGGAAACAAGAATGATGAACTGGACAGGAAAATACGGTGGTGATTATTTTAACGAATTGGTTCGTCTAATTATAGAAAAGCAACCTTAGAGTTCAATAATTTTGAATTCAGTTCTTCTATTCATTTGGCGACCATCAGCATTATCATTCGAAGAGATTGGGTTGGCTTCACCGTATCCTTTCGAAACTAATCTAGTTGCAGCTATTCCCTTTTTAATTAGGTAATCTACAACGGATTTGGCTCTTCTGTCCGACAGGTCAAGGTTGTAAGAGTCAGAACCTTGGCTGTCCGTATGTCCAGAAAGTTCAACTTTTATCGATGGGTTATCGGTTAGAATTTTATAAACGTTTTCTAATTCAATCGTAGATTCTGTTCTCAAGGTGGCTTTATCAGTATCGAAGAAAATGTTTTTCAATACGATAACACTACCCACTTCAATTTTCTTTAAATCAACATCTTTTGTTACTTCTTTGTATGCAGCAGCTTCTGGAATCAGGAAATTTTCCGAATGAAATAAATAACCCTCAGATTTCACAGCAATACCGTAATTTTTTCCTGCTGGTAGTGATACCAAGTACTTTCCAGAAATACTGTTTGACACAAAACTAGCAACCACCTTGCTAAGTTCGTTATCAATAACTTCAACCTTAGCTCCAACAGGTTTTTTGGTTTTAATATCTCTAACTATTCCTTTTAAAATTGTAACACGATTGGCAGATACTTCGACAGCAGGTTCGATCACAATTTCCTTAACAGGTTTAGCAACATTGGCAAGCAGGTTATCTTCGTTGTTGAGTATTACCTCTTTTTCTGGACCCAAAAAAGTAACTAAGTAAATATCTTTTTCTCCCTGACCTTCGTTGTGTTTATGAGACGAAAGATACCCATGTTTGCCACTTGCAGACACAACAAAAAAGATGTCATTATCAGGAGAGTTAATCGGGTATCCAATATTTGTAGGCTTTTGCCAAATTTCTCCAACAAGTTTAGAAACAAATACATCGTATCCTCCCATTGTGTTATGACCAGTAGAACTAAAATACATAGTTTGTCCATCAGGGTGCATAAAAACAGCTTCTTCATCGTATTTTGTATTGATGTTTGGCCCAAGATTCTTTGGCGCTCCCCATATTTCTTTCTCCGCATTCCATTCACTTTGATAGATGTCGTGAGATCCCATTCCTCCTTCAGGTTTGTTACTCACAAAATACAGCATTTTTCCATCGAAAGAAAATGACGCAGAAGATTCGTGGAATTTGGTGTTAACATTTTTTCCAAGTTTTTTGGGCTTGCTCCATTCATTACCTTGTAAAAAACATTCATAAATATTTCCATCTCCTTTATCATCAAGGTATATAAGTAGTTTTGTCCCATCAGGTGAGAGTC
>ENA-UOXV01005821-UOXV01005821.1-marine-metagenome-genome-assembly--contig:-NODE-5821-length-13289-cov-5.942421_pt1 | contig 13289 bp, 12 predicted proteins | sample MGYA00238165_ERZ766961 | MGnify/ENA primary metagenome ERZ766961 (study PRJEB28924, sample SAMN03173240) | marine metagenome | biome: Marine; feature: Water; material: Subsurface seawater | place: North... | reverse complement strand
TAATGAGTGAAACTACCAAAGAAGAGGACATGAGTAAAAAGCCCGAGGAGGAGACGGAGTTATCCTTTGACGCCGTTGATTTGATGCTGGAGGGAGATCTCAAGTCTCAGATTAATTACTCCATGGTTAAGGGGATTGCTCAGGCTCTGGATGAAAAGGCCCAAATTTTAATTAAGGCTGAAGAATCTTTTGAACCGCAGGAAGAGGAGACTTTTGCCGAAGTAGCTCTGCCCGAAATTGAAGCTATGACCTTGGCGGTAACAGAGGGTTGTGTGGATTTTTCTAAAATTCGATTTTGGGAGGCCTGTGAAACTGCAGAGGTTGCCTGGGAAGAATCAAAGGATGCGGAAGGAAATGTCGTTGGTAAAATGCCTTATGGCAACCCCTTGGAAAATCCTGCGGATGGAAATCGTATCCTGGCAAATTTGAAACAAATTTCCACCTGGTTGGGAGAAGTTCATTCCCTGCACGAGAAAAATGGAATGGGCTGGGTCTCCCCTTATGGGTGTCCGGAGGACGGGCAACAGGCTTATGATAACCGTTCCAATTCGATCAATAAATTATCTCACATTATCGAGACGATCGAAAAGAATTTTGACGTCTAAAAAGTCTTATTCTCTCTTGGTTGTGTAAACCCTGGGTACTCTTTTCGTAATGGAGCATAGCAGTTCCCAGGGAATTGTTTGGGCATGGCCAGCCAGTTCGCTAAGGAGGATTTCTTCACTTCCCTGCTTCCCAATTAAGGTAACTTTCTGACCGAGTTCGACTTGGGGAGGGGCGTCGGTTAAATCAATCAAAGTTTGATCCATGGTTACGCGTCCGACCAGTGGATAGGGTTGCCCGTCAACCAAGCCAAAAGCACGATTGCCGCAGGGTAGAGGGATTGCATCCCCGTATCCGGCACTGATAATTCCAATTCTCGAATCTCTTTTCAGGGTGAATTGCCTACCGTAGCTCAAACTTGTTCCCTTAGGTAGTTTCTTGATCATGGCTAATCTGGCATGAAAAGATAGAACGGGCTCAACCGGAAGATCTGCCAGAATACTTCCCTGAGGCGGAGATACTCCAAATTGTAAGAGGCCAATTCGCACGGCATTAAAAATATTTTGGCGATCAAAAGAGCGCAGCGAAGATGAATTATCTGCGTGAACAAGAAATCCATTTTTTTGGTAAAGTTCTGTATCCTTTAATATTTTCAGGAAGCGCTTTCTTTGTTCATCCGTAAATGATAAATCAGATGGCTGGGCAAAGTGAGTCATCGCACCATTTAATTCGATTTCCGGATATTTTTTTACTTCATTGATCAAATCTTCTGCATCTTCCCACCACACTCCGTGCCTGCCCATGCCCGTATCTATTTTCAAATGTGCAGATATTATTTTTTGGTGTTTTTGAGATAGCTTTTTGAAGCGTTCCAATTCAATTTTTGAGGACAGAGTGGGAATTAGATTAAATTCTATTAATGCTTCATCCTCATCTTCTAACAACGGTCCAAGAATGAGAATGGGCCAACCTGAACCCATCTCCCTAATTTCAGATGCCTCCTGGACATTAGCCACTGCAAACACATCAACCCCACTCTGCATGAGCCGAGCGGCTGTTGGATGAATGCCATGTCCATATGCATCTGCCTTGACCACAGAAACATAGCGTACACGGGAGGGCAGGGAATCCCTAATTAACCGTAAGTTTCTTTCGAGAGCGACCAAGTTAATTTCCGCCCAACTACGGTTTGTTATCATGGAAGCAGAGCAATCATTCCGGGGCTAGGAATTTTATTTCGGGTTTCCATTTTTTAAATTGAGGAGGTTTTGGATTATAAATGGTCAGGTCTTGCTTTTCCTCTGAAACAGTGAGTAAGTCGGATAAGCCATTGATTTTATCCAACTGATATTCCAGAATATTCTGATCAGAAATTTCTGGAATTTGTATTCTGGTATCCTTGAGGTGCAAACTATCGGGGTATTTATCTAATGCTTGTTTGCTTTCTAAAATCTCTTTTTTTCCAATTTTGGACTGTTTTTCAATGGTGCGAACAATTCGCCAACCCATTCGAAATGGGGCCTGTATAAAAGAAGGCTCCTCTTTTGTCATTCTGCTGGCGAGATCCATAGCATTGTATGAAAAGAGTTGTATCGCATTTCTTCGTTCCCATTGAATTGTTTTAATGCAGGCTAGAGTTAAGCGAAGTCCGAGTGTGGAGCCTGGCCCGGAGCAGAAAAAAATAGCATCCACATCGCTGATTTTTATATTTAGCTCCTTGAACAGCTTTGTGATCGATTGGAAAACTCCGTTCAATGCCTGGCTTTCGGATGAGATTATTTTAAGCCAACCATTTTGATCGGCAATCCCAGCCTGTATAATTGGAGAGGATGCATCAAGAACTAGGGGGCAGGAGTACGAGCTTACTAATTTATTTGTTTCGACTATCCTTACAGAATGGGTTGGCAGGGAAGGGCATTTCGAATTAGTAGTGTCGCCGAAGATTTGTCGGGGAAATACCGAGTTCTTCCCTGTATTTAGCTACTGTTCTACGGGCAAGCTTGATCTCTTTTTCTGCTAGCAAATCAACGATCTTACGATCACTAAGCGGTTTTTTCGGGTCTTCCTGTTCGATAATTGAACCAATGATCTCCTTAACGCTTGTATTCGACACCGTGTCTCCATCTTTTCCTGAGTAACCCGGGGTGAAGAAGTATTTCAATGGAAAGGTTCCATGCGGAGTTTTTACAAATTTATTGGCAATCGCACGCGAAACTGTGGTCTCGTGAACCTCGATCGAATCTGCTACCTCCGACATGGTCATAGGTCTGAGTTTGGAAGAACCTTCTTCAAAAAAACCGGTCTGTCTTTCAATGATTTTTCGAGTGATTCGTTCGATTGTATTTTGTCTTTGATCGATTGAACTGATGAGGAATTTCCCCGCACGCATTTGGTTTCGAACATACTCTTTTTCTTTGCTCGATAATACGCCCTTGGCAATTAATTCCTTATAAGTGCGATTAATTTTAAGCCTTGGGATATAGTCATTGTTTAAGCTGATCTCCCATTCTCCACCCACTTTCTCTACCGTGGCATCTGCCGAAATAGATTGATTGTTATCTTCCGAAAATCTTTTCCCCGGGGACGGATCGAGTTCGCTGATTCTTTCAATTGCCTCATGGATCGTCTCGGTTGATTGGGATAATTTCCGGGAAAGTTCGGGAACGCGTCTCCGGACAAGCAACGAGAAGTAATCACGAACAATTATATATTGGTGGGTTTCTTCCCATCCTCTGGCATTCATTTGTCTGAGCAGACAGTCCTGTAAATCGATGGAAGCAATACCGATGGGTTCAAAAGACTGCAGGGTGAATAGGGCTTCCTGCAAATCGGCCAGGGGCATTGCAGAAAGTAATGCAATGTCAGAAAGATTGGAGTTGAGAAACCCATTTTCATCTAAACTACCGATTAAATATTCAGCTGCGACACGTACTTCCTCGGTGATCTCAGTTAATTTTAACTGATCGATTAAATGTTCCTGAAGAGAAGCCTCTGATGTCAGTGAATCAAAAAAGAACTTTCTTTTATCCTGAGCATCGGAATTTCCCAGTATGGCTTCCCCGTCGTACTCATTCTCAAAATGTTCACGCATATCCTCTTGCATCTCTTTGAGGATCGCGAATTCATCAGAAAAATCTAAATCCTGAACATCTTCTCCGCTTTCGGCTTCGTTCTTTTGCTCAGAATCTTCATTTTTTACCTCTTTTTCACTCGGTGGATCCTCGGGAAATTCTTCGGATGATTCATTTTCAGGCTCATCCGGTGAGGGCTCTGTTTCATCATGGTCGATGCTTTCATCGTTGTTTCCCAATTCCTCAAGAAGCGGATTGGTTTGAAGTTCCTCAAGGATTGCCGATCTGAGTTCAAGGGCGGGAACTTGAAGGATTTTAAGGGATTGCCTTAATTGCGGTGCAAGAACTAAGTTCTGAGTTTGTTTCTGAACTTGGCGAAGACCTTGTGACTGCATAGCCATAAGAGAGACCTACAAATTAATTGTCAGCAAATTTAGTTTCTCCCCGATGCCAACGAAGAGCTGCGTTTTCACCATCCTCACCAAATATATCATAAATGTAAGCGGCCAACTTTTCATTCGTTGGGCCATAGCCTTCACCGTAGATAAAACCTTCGAGTTCAGTGAGCATTTCTTCTGAAGACTGGTATCGGTCTTCTCTTACCCGTTTGAGCGAGGTTTGAAGAATTTTATCGAGTCTGGGGTCAATGTCTGGTCGGAGTTCAGTAAAGTTGGGAATATCCATTTCCAAGATGTTACGTATCGTATCTTCTGACTCGTAAGCTTCGAATAAATTATACCCCAGTAACAATTCTGACATTACTATTCCGCAACAAAACAGATCTGCCCTATGGTCAGTAACCTCGCATCGGGCTTGTTCTGGAGAGAGATACTCATCTTTACCTGCGATCACATCCCCTTCTTTGTTGTACATTAAATCGAGAGCTTTTGCTATTCCGAAGTCGGTGAGTTTTACATCACCTTCTTGTGCAATCATTATGTTCTTGGGATTTACATCTCTGTGAACAATTCCAAGCAGTCGACCTTTTGAGTCTTTTTTTCTGTGTGCATAGCCCAGGCCACGACAAATTCTGGATACAATAAAGACAGCAAGATCGGCGGGGATATACTGTTCCGTTTCGACATGGCGGTCCAGGAATTCTTCTAAATTCCAACCAGTAACAAATTCCATCGTCATGAAATATTGTTCGCCAATTTTTCCTAAATGATAAGTTTGTACAATGTTGGTGTGAATTAAATCTGCTACGAGTTTTGCTTCACCCATGAAATTATTACGGAACTCCTCAATTGCTGAGTATTCTTCCCTAATTAATTTAATGGCCACGACTTTACGAAAGCCTCCAATTCCCTTTTGTGTCGCTTCGTAGACCAATCCCATTCCACCTTCTGCGATTTTACGAGTCAGTTCGTAATGTACTTCGTTAAATATATGTTTCATTTATGCCAATGTCCCTAAACATTAAGTTTTCCGATACTCCTTTTCAAGAAAATACTTAACTTTTTACACAAAAATCCTTTTTTTGGCACAATTTACGCTGCATTTGGGTTTGTTTGACAGAAGTCCCGAGAGTACTAGACTAAGATTATGATTTCTCTTACAGAAGAAGCTGCCAAACAAATACAATGCATGTCCAAAGATGCAGAAGATGGAAAATTACTTCGTATCTTTATTGAACCAGGTGGATGCTCTGGATTTGAATATGGAATGTCTATGGATCATCCAAAGTCAACAGATCAATTGGGCGAAAGCCAGGGAGTTAATTTTGCTGTGGATGGAGATAGCATGGAGTATTTATCCGGAACTGAGATTCATTTTGATGATGGATTGACCGGTAAAGGATTTGAACTCAGAAATCCAAATGCACAAACGACCTGCGGTTGTGGGAAATCTTTCAGTTGAAAAAGAAGGCAACTAAGTTTTTTATAACTTTTTTCCTCACCCTTGGTCTTTCATGCATGGGCATGAAAAAAATAGGACCTCTTCAAATGGAATTAGTTTTTGAGCAAGATGGAATAATTCCGGGGGGTGAATTTTGGATAGGTTGGAGAATTATAAGAGATAAAGGTTGGCACACCTATTGGAAACATCCTGGTGATGTGGGAGTTCCGCCCTCAATTAAATGGGAGTTGCCGCCTGGCTTTGTAACAGAAGAAATGTTATACAGTCTTCCGGAAAAAGTTAAGATGGCAAGAATTCGTGCTAATGGTCATTATGGAGAAACTCTTTTTTTGACCAAAGTTCAGGCGCCCCATGATTTGGAGGTCGGTTCTTTGATTACCCTTAAGGCAAAAGCATCCTGGTTAGCCTGCTCACGACAGTGTAAGCCAGGCTTTGCAGACTTAGATGCGGAGGTCGAGGTCGTGAAGGAAAAAGCGTTAGACCAGGCTTTGCAGTCTAAATTCGATGAGTTCAGAAAGTTGATTCCTAAACCTTTGGGTGATGATTGGATAGTTTCTGCATCCGATCAAGGTCGCTACATCGAACTTATTTTAAAATCCAGAAATCCCTCCTTGGAAAAAGATCAGGAGCGTCCTGTCTTTTTTTGCTCAAATCGTTTGACCCGCTCCGATGGTAATCAACTTCTTACCCGCGACCAGAGTTCTCTCAAATTACGATTGGAACGTTCGGATTGGGCTGAAAAGAGTGAAAAACTCCTGACCGGACTGGTTTACAAAAAGGGCGGATGGGGAGGAGCAGTTGACTCTGAATATTTTTCGATTCAAGTACCCCTGATTCCCACTGATTAAATAGTTTGCCCGAAAATAATAATTATATTTTTGTCCAAAATCAGCGATTATATGCAAATTTACTTTAGATATCTGCATAAACTTAAATATATTTTTAGAATTGAAAAATTTTCAAATTAAACGACTTTAAAGAAATGACATTCAACGCAAAAACTTTTCTTCCCATATATTTGGTCTCGGTTTTATCATGCTTTTCTCCTTTCTTACTTGCTCAGGATTTACCCGGTACATCACTGCCGGGTTCATCGACTGGAACGGCAGAGCCTAAGGTAGATGCAGCGGTTGCAGAACCTGAAAAAAAACCGCTTGATCCTGCATTGGTCAAGGAATTGAAGGATGTAATCAAAAGTAACATATTTGCAGTGTCCAAAAGAAATATTAACATGGCCTTGGATACGATTCATCCCGAATCTCCCACCAAAGAGAGCTCGAAGGATATGATGACCTATATTTTTGCCCGTTTGCAACTAAAGTACACCATTCAACAACTTGAAGTGATCGAGGTGGATGGCGAAGAGGCGAAAGTTCAGGTTTTACAGGTTACACAAAAGCTTTCCGGGAATGCCGCATTTCGCGATAATCGGGTGAAGATGTTACACACGCTCAAGCGTGACGGTAAGAAGTGGAAGATGTACAGTTCAGAGGCATTACTGATTGAATACCTGAAGTATTAGTAATTCGTATTCTTTTCCCCTTTTGTGCGGATTACATTTCTTCCAAGGTTTCGATTCCCAAAATATTTAATCCGATCTCCAAAATACTTAATGTTCGGGCACAAAGCAGGAGCCTGAGTGTTTTGATCTCCTTATCTTCCACCATTACCTTGCTTTGGTTGTAGAATGAGCTGAATTCAGTCGAAAGTTCATACAGATACCCCCCGAGAAAGTGCGGTTTCAATTCCTTGGCCGTTTGTTTTAGGACTCCGGGGAAAAAGAGTAGTTTGCGAGAAAGCTTTTTTTCCGAATCGGTCGTTGGCAGGTAAGTCGTGCTTAAAGTTTCATCAGGTCGGACTTCAACCTTTCGAAAAATACTATAAATCCGAGCCACTGCATACTGTAAATAAGGGGCTGTATTTCCCTGCATGGCCAGCATTTTTTCCCAGGAGAAAACATAGTCAAGGGTCCGGTCCTGAGATAAATCAGCATATCGGACTGCACCCAAACCGATAATTTTTGCTCTTCTTAACGCTTCGGGTTCATCAAGTGTCGGGTTTTTCTCGAGGACCATATTTTTCGCCCGGTCAATTGCTTCATTCAGAAGATCAATTAGCTTAATGGGTTCACCATCTCTGGTTTTGATCGCTTTGTTATCATCGCCTAGGATTGTTCCGAACCAGACATGTGAAAGAGTCGGGCATTCTCTTTTGTCTGCTAGAAACCATTTTTTTACAGTCAGGAAAAGTTGTTCAAAATGATCTCTTTGCCTGCCATCGGTTACATAAATGATCTCATCAGCCTGCCATTCCTTGTTTCGGTAATCAACCGTTGCTAAATCAGTGGTTGCATAATTACTGGCACCATCAGATTTTCGAATAATAAATGGTTGCTTCGCAAATCGTTTGTGCTCGGGATGAAAAACAACCAATGCCCCTTTATCCTCCCTGCAAATTTCATGAGCGAGAAGCTGCTTATAGATTGGATCAACTTTATCTTTGTAAAAACTTTCGCCCAATGAATGATCAAATTTTACGCCAAGCATATCGTAAATCGAGTGAAACGAATCCATGCTTATTTCTTTAATTCTTTGCCACAGTGCGAGATTTTCTTTGTCCCCATTCTGTAATTTTACTAATTCCTCACGAGCCTGAATGAGATTAGCCTCATCTTCCTTAATCCAACTATTTCCTTGTCTGTAGAGATTTTCCAATTTCGCAATTGGATCAGGGCCCAGATTTTCGAGCGACAGGTTTTCGCGTTTTATTGCGTAGAGCAGAATACCAAATTGTGTGCCCCAATCCCCCAAGTGGTTATCTTTAATTACCTCTTGGCCCAGGAAGCCAAAAAGCCGAGCTAGGCTTTCGCCGATAATTGTCGATCGAATATGGCCCACATGCATTTGTTTCGCGGTGTTAGGCGATGAAAAATCGAGCACCATTTTTTTCCCGCTCTCTGTCTGAGCCGCTTGTTGAATAGCATTTGAGCTAGAGAATTTTTCGATCCACTGTAGCAAGAATCCGGGAGAAAGTGTGAAGTTTATAAAGCCTGGACCAGCAATACTCGTTTCCCATAAGTCAGTCTTGGGCAACTGATCGATCAGTTTTTGGGCAAGTTCCCGTGGGTTTAATTTCGCTTTTTTGGCAAAGGGAAGAACGCCATTGGCCTGAAAGTCGCCGAACCTTTCATCAGCTGGCCTAACCTGTGGCTCAAAGCTTTCACCAAAGTCCTTACTGTCAGCTGTTTCCTGACGAATTATGCGTTCAATGAGTAAACTACAATCAAATTCAATAAACATGGGCAGTCATCCAAGCATATTGAGCGAAAGCGTCAAGTACCACTTGGAACAAAAGGCTCGACAAATTTGAACTAATTGCCTATATAATGTTGCTTGCCTTCTTTTTTACACCCCAACACCCCTAGAGGAAATTAACCATGGTTAAAGCACTAAACTCAAGAAATAGCACTCCATCCTTTTCATATTTGATTGAGAAAAAAAGAGACGGAGGCGAGTTCTCAGAGGATGAAATTCGTTTCTTGGTTGATTCTATTCTTGATGAAGATATGCCACAGTACCAGCAGGCAGCCTGGGTGATGGCAGTATTTTTTCAGGGTATGTCTGCACAGGAAACCGCATTTTTTGCTGAGGAGATGATGCTCTCTGGCGAAGTGATAGAAATGTCTGATGTTTCCCGTCCAAAAATTGAAAAATATTCCACCGGTGGAGTGGGGGATAAAACAACACTTGTTCTCGGTCCTTTGGCCGCGGCGGCAGGAGTGGCCATGCCATTAATGAACGGCGATGATGAAGAGTTTTTAACTTCCAATTCAGAAAAGCTTGCGGCTATTCCCAAAATCAACACGAAGATCGACCTCGAAGACTTTGCTACGCAAGTGCGTAAGGTGGGCTGTTCTTTTTCTGATCGTAACGGTGAAATCTCACCGGTTGAAGAAATTCTCTACAAGCTTCGCCAAACAATTGGTGCAATTCCTTCCATTCCTTTTATTACTGCCGGTACGTTGAGTCGTAAACTCGCGTCCGGGGCCGAAGGGGTAGTGGTTGATGTAAAGTGGGGAAAAGGATCTTTTATTAAAACTGCTGATGAAGCAAAACAGCTGGCCCGTTCACTTACCCGAGTAGGCCGTACTCTTAAGAGAAGATGTGTTGCTTTGGTCACTGATGTTAATCAACCACTTGGTTCATGCGTGGGTGCATCCCTTGAATTAAAAGAGGCGATTGAATTGCTCAAGGGCGAAGGCCCCGAGGATTTACAGGACTTGGTTATGAAGCTGGGAATGGAAATTGTTCGTCTCGCTGGAGTCGCAGGATCCACCCTTTCTGCTAAACAAACAGTGCGTAAACATTTGGAAGATGGTACTGCACTGCAGAAATTTAAAGATGTCATCGAGTACCAAGGTGGAAACACAAATGTTATTGATGACCCCGACAAGCTTCCCACTGCTAAGCACACGAAGAAAATGCCAGCACCAAAGCGTGGTTATGTACATACCATTGATGCCGGGCAACTTGCACGTGGAGTTCAGATTCTCGCTCATGGAGATAATCAAAAATTTGACCCAGCCGCTGGAGTTGCTGAGCTATGCAAGGTAGGTACACAAATGAAACAAGGTGAACCTCTTATGGTCATTCATTACAATGATGAGAAAAGACTGAGTGTTGCGATGGACTACTTCAAAGCAGCCTATCGTTTGGCACCTAAGCGTCCAAACCCAGCTCCTCTTGTTGTTGAACGGGTTGCCTAGTTTACTTTCCCCCGGAAAACTTTTAATTAAGGATGCCTCTCAATTGGGGGGCATCCTTTTTTATTAATTTACCCGGCCTAAATACGAGCGGTCTGATGTGCTGATTTTGATCACATCATCTTTCTTAATGAACAAGGGAACCTGGATGGTGATTCCTGAGGAAATAGTCACTGGTTTGAGCACATTGCCCGCGGTATCTCCCCTTAGCGCATCTGGAGCTTCAATTACATTTGCCTCAACAGATGCAGGAAGTTCCAAACGGGTGGCCTTATCATCAATCAGTAAAATATCGTAGGTATTTCCTTCCACGAGGAAATAGTCATCTTCTCCAATTATCTCACTTGGCAAAACCGTGTCTTCATAAGTTTCTAAATCCATGAAGTGGTGTCCTTCGGAATCCTTGTAGCTAAATTCAAGCTTTTGAGTGGTCGTATGCATGAATTCGACATTGTCCGTTGAACGAAATTTTGTCGTTGTGGTTGAACCACTATGTAAATTACGCAAAGTTGTTTGCACAAAGCCGGCTTGCCTGCCCTGCGTACGATGCAACATTTCTAATACAAGGTGAGGAGCGCCCTGATAGTCCATCACTCGGCCTTTTCGAATATCTGTTGGAGATGCCATGTTAATTTCTTTTTCTTGAAGTATTGTGTAAAGAATAACATGGGTAGTAGATTACGGCGTGGATGCCAACCTTATGTTTTCAAAAATTTAAATTTAAATGACTTCTCAAAAATCTTCGATTGATATAATTTCCTGGAATGTTAACGGCCTTCGCGCTTGTCGAAAAAAAACATTTGATCAATTTGTCGCTCAAAAAAATCCTGATTTACTTTGTCTCCAGGAAGTAAAATTAAATAAGGATGTTATTCCAGATGATGATTTTGGATATCCCTATAGACATTATCACCTGGCTGAAAAAAAAGGTTATTCTGGAACCGCAATTTTTTCCAAAACTGAACCTCTTTCAATTAGGGAAGATTTTCCGGATGGCCAACATGTAGGGGAAGGGCGCACCATCACATTTGAATTTGATGGTTTCTATCTGGTCAATGTATATGTTCCCAATTCCAAGGGTGATCTTTCGCGTATTCCATACCGCTATGATTCCTGGGATCCTGACCTTAAGGATTATCTTATTGAATTGCGCCAGGATAAACCTGTGGTTCTATGTGGAGATTTGAATGTGGCCCATAGAGAAATCGATTTAGCTAATCCGAAAACAAACCGTAAAAGTGCCGGGTTTACCGATGAGGAAAGAGAGGGTTTTTCCAATCTTTTAGCCGAAGGCTTTATTGATACTTTTCGTCACCTTTATCCCGATCAAACTGGAGCTTATTCCTGGTGGTCCTACCGTGCAGGTGCACGAGCTCGTAATGTCGGATGGAGGATTGACTATTTTGTTGTTTCGGACGATCTGGCAACTTCGATCAGAGATGCATATATCTTGCCCGAAGTTGAAGGTTCAGACCATTGTCCCGTTGGACTATCGCTTACCCGTGGTTGATCGAATTGACAACTTGGTTCATTTTGAACACACGCTCTCTCTTGCTAAGAAGGCATGGGGTGATACTCACCCAAACCCGATGGTGGGTGCTCTCATTTTGGAAAATGGGGAGGTTGTTGCAGAAGGCGTTCATGCACGTTCTGGTCAGGCACACGCAGAAGTTTCCGCTTTTTCTTCCCTCGGTCGAAAGCCCCGGCCGGGTGCCTCCTTATTTGTCAGTCTCGAGCCATGTTCTACGGACGGGCAAACCCCTCCCTGTACCGATGCGATTTTAAAATCCGGTATTAAACAGGTATTCATCGGGTGCTTGGATCCCAACCCCAATCATTCCGGGCGTGCTCTCAAGATTCTTCGTGATGCTGGAGTGTCTGTGGAACTGGCCCCCAAGAGTTTTCAGATTCAAGCGACCAGACTGAATTTTATATTTAATCATCTAATTGTTTCAGGTAAGCCCTTATTTGCGTTGAAAATGGCAGAATCTGCCAATGGGATGGTTTCAGATCAACAAGGCCAATCCAGTCGGGTGACTGAGGATGAAGCACGAAGAGATGTGATGAAGTGGCGCAGGCTATTTCCTGCTATTTGCGTCGGTGCAGGCACTGTTTTAATTGATGATCCATCACTTACTTCTCGGATGGAGGGAAAGAATTGGTGTCCCCAAAGAATTATTGTCGACCCATCTCTTTCCACGCTGTCCCCGGATATTTCATTACGGAAAATTTATCAGGATGAGTTCAATGATCAAACCTTGATCTTATTCAATCAGGAAATCCAGGGGAAGGACAAAAAATTATTATATGCCAAGGAATTAGGGCTTAATCTTGTGCCAGTCGCTCCGGACAAACAGGGCATGATTTCTCCCACTTCTCTCGCCCATGTTATCTCGGAACTTGGCTTGTCAGCGGTTTATTGCGAGGGTGGGCCCACGCTTGCACGCTCTCTTATGCAGTCCGGCCAAATTAATTACCTCTTTCACTATCAGTCTCCAAAAGTTTTTAACGGTATGGATGCAGTGGCTGGCATTAACCTGAAACAATGTAATATTCTTCAACCCATTGAAGAAGTATTTGGTCCGGATCATTTAACTCATGGATTTTTATGAAAACTATCTACTTAGCTTCGGGTAATTCCCACAAACTCAAAGAACTTCAACGTGCCCTCGATCAGGCAGGGTTGTCTGTTATCGTGTCTGGACCCGATGCGATTGGCGGTATGCCAGAAGTCGAGGAAACAGGCTCCACCTTCGAGGCAAATTCCTTACTCAAGGCAAATGGTCTAGGAGAAATTGGACCAACTGATGCCTGGTTCTTGGCCGATGACAGTGGGATTGAAATTGATGCCCTTAATGGAAAGCCCGGGGTTATCTCTGCCCGTTATGCCGGAGAGGAGTGTGATGATGAAGCGAATAACGACAAGGTTTTAAAGGAAATGATTGATGTGCCCCATAATGAAAGAAGTTGCCGTTTTCGTTGCGTCCTTGCCTTGGTTGGGCAGGAGGTTGAGGAAACCTTTTCCGGAGCCTGTGAAGGAATGCTCCTAAGTA
>ENA-UOXV01005820-UOXV01005820.1-marine-metagenome-genome-assembly--contig:-NODE-5820-length-13291-cov-7.247582_pt1 | contig 13291 bp, 15 predicted proteins | sample MGYA00238165_ERZ766961 | MGnify/ENA primary metagenome ERZ766961 (study PRJEB28924, sample SAMN03173240) | marine metagenome | biome: Marine; feature: Water; material: Subsurface seawater | place: North... | reverse complement strand
ACGTACGAACGACGAACCCATTATTGAAACAAAATTCCTCCAAATTCATCCAACTGTTTATATGCTCTTGGTAACAAAGATTTCGCATAGTGCTCCGAAAAACAGGATACACACATTGAAATCCAGAATCGAATATAATGTCGTTTCATCAGTTCGGCGTTGGTAATTTCATCTTGGAACACACTATCGATTGTCAAATACGCCGTGTTTAGACTAAGTAATTGAGTTATTGCTTTTTTCTTTTCATCAAATAGTTCCGATATTGTGGGGATATGTTTTGCACAAGTGTGCCTATCCGAAGTGCGCTTATCCGACGTTTCTTCATTATGATGGATTTCATACATTCGATAGGAAATATCATTTTTTATGTTTTTAATATCGTTAAGAGTTGCACACCGTTTATCGTCTACCCGCTTGATTAGAGCGAATACATTCGTTCCGTATATAATCGGATATGTTACCCTAATATTTCGGGGGATAATGAACTGATTTGTTTCTTTAATTTCGGAAATTTTCTTTTCTGTATCATTTAATATTTCGCGAACATCATGTAACATTTTTGCCTGTGCGGTAGTTCTCTCTTGGGAGCAATATGTATCTGTATCATTTGGCCCCAATACGGGGTCACTAAAAAGTAATATTCTCCCCGATAAAAATTCAACTGATGATTGGAGTTTATCGTATTGGTGTGCCGAAATTTTATGGGCTTCCGATGCGGCGTCTAGTTTCAGATAATTGATTAGTGATAATAATAAAGTGATCATTGCACTGAGAATACTAGCTAAATAAGATCGGTTGATTCCATATATGGAATTGTTGTCTCCATCTTGTGGTAATACAGAACATATTGCTGCGAGTGATATTGCTGGTAACATTAAACAATTTAAATTTTGTACCATGTAACTCTTTGATTCAGTATACAGTAATTTCTGTCCTTTCAAATAACTAGCCAATATATCGAGCGCGGAAGAATATCTATGGGCCGCATCAGGTAGAAAATTGTTATTCATTTGTCGTTTTACTTGTGTATATGTATATTTGTTAAACAATTGTGGTGGGTTGGTTGCACTCCTTATTGTATTTTCGAGTTCATCTGTCGTCACAGTCATTTCGGATATGGTACCCAATTCAATATCTGTATAATAATCATTGTCGCACAGATCATCCGAATTCTCACTCATTATTTACAATAAAACAATACATTCGGTAATAATACAAATAATATATATATATCTCGCCAATTAATCTAATGTTTTTATATAGAAATGGAATTATTCGTTGTAAATTAGACGACGATGATCAGATGGACCCTGAAGGGTGGTTACATCCATGTATGGTATGTTCGCAAATTTCTTCTCAAGAAATAATTATTAAAAAATCCATTTTGCGTTCTGCCGATACAATAATCACGCGAGATGGGATTGTCCCCGAATACGACGGTTTTGTATTTAATTCGTGTACAGATTGCAACCGTACGATCGGACGAATCAAATCAGACGTTTTGTATACTAAACTATTGCCGCGCCATAAGTATGTTATAGATATACTTGAAGACAGAATAAGACATAAATTAAAGTCGGAATCTATGGATTTAATTCAATATGAGTAGAATAAAAATGATATATTAAATAAATGGAAATCTATACTATTCAAAATAAACACATATTATACACCAGTTGATCCAAATCCCCCTGATCCGCGGATAGTATGTCCACCGAGTGCGTCTATTGTATCGACCATTATCGGACAAATAGGAAATGTCAAGTTCGGCGCACACAACTGAACGATGCGGGTATGTTTAACTATATCGACAATCGTATTGGGATGTACATCGCATACAGCCATTACATCGCCTCTATATCCCGCATCAATAATTCCGACCGAATTGGCCAGTCGCAAATTAGTTTTGTGAATACTGGATCGCGGGTACATATAGAATCCACACGGAATATCTCCAAAATACATTGCACAATGAATGTTATGTGCGACCTTTATTGTCGACCCCCCATTTCCGGATATTGGTTGTGTTAAAATATTTGTAGGAACATATAAATCCACTCCTGCATCAATATGAGGACAAGTTGTTTGTGTACAAGTTCCAGATCGAATATATTTCGAAATTAGTTCGCGTCGTTGCTCGAAATCGGTCATATATTGACTACGAATCATATCATCGGACCCATCAAAGAACACTCGGAGAGTGTAAAATGGGCGAGATGGGTGTGTTTCTAAATTAAGTACGTTGGACATTGTGTGAGAATGAGGTTGTATTATATAAATATACTACAACCATATGAATCAATTTTTAATAATAACCAATCAACACGCGTTTGATTTGGATAGTTTTCGCTTCATATATTCCTCATATGTCATTGCGTGTGCTCTTGTGCTATCAATTACACTTAGATTCTTAACTGTATTCGAATATGGGACATTTCTTCCACCAATAGTGACGAATTGTTCGACACACCCTCCCTCGGGAGGGTCGGATAATAATGCCGCTTCCGCCGCCGCTTCCGCCGCTTCCGTATTTGTACAATCAATTAATTCTTTTACTTTATCGGCAATATATTCCGAATTTTCGGTATAAGTAGACCCAGACTGCGATCCACAATGGGTCGCTGGACTTGACGGGTCGTGGACAACTTCGTCGCAACACCGCATAAGTCTTCCTGTGTGAGCAGAAGAATTCGTTGTTTTCCATGCGATTGTGGGTAATGAAACTGCGTTCAGACGTCGGCTTTTTCTTTTTAATGTTGCTATTGACATTTACATTCATGTGATAAAAAATAATGAATGTAAATAATGAATGTAAATAATTATATATATATATATATTTCGTTTTCTACATATTGGAAATCTCCCGAATAGAATCCTCTACCGATAGACCATTTGTCTCTATAAACTCACCATCGTCGATTTCGCCGTCGTCCGAATCACACCCGTCGTTATGTACGGCGGTCGATACGGCGGTCGATACAGAAGATGTATTCTCAAATGAAATATACGGACTAGATTTAAAGGTATTATTGCGATATGCGGACTTATTTTGATTATATGTAGGTGGAGGCACACGACTGAGTGAGCACTTCCAATACCAAGGGTCGTCGTATACAAGTTGGAATGTTCCCTTGCCATCATTACTCTTCATATTCTCCATTGCAAACACCGCTGTATCGGTGGTTGGCCAAGTTTTAAAATGAACGAAAATTCGTTTGAATGAACGTCCCTTATCATCTTCTCGTAAAATAAGATCGACTTTTTGAACACATCCAGGTGAACCGAATGCTGTCTCGAATGTGGACTTAACATCGGACCAGGTTAACTTGTGGTATCCTCTTGGGATACAAATACTAGCGGCATATTTGGGTGAATTTGTTTGCATTGACATAATATGTTGTGTAGTTTCTAACTCAGTTTATATTTGAATCAATTTTTGAAATCCGTATTCTGCGGATGAATTTAAATCTAATAGTAGAATTAAATAGTAAGTGAACACATCAATGAGTTACATCTATGCAAACGAATGTTCAAACGAACGAACGAACGTATGTACGAACGTACGTACAAACGAATGTACGAACGTACGTACAAACGTACGAACGATTGACTTACTAATAAATGTTATTGGTGAAGATAATACTATATTGGGGTCAGAGACAGTCACAGACCAAATTGAGATTACAAATAATTGTATTTCAAGCGATATTTTAATCCGTAAAATATCAGACCATCAACGCAATCTAGGTGCCGACTACGCATTCATGATTCGATATGATCCTGGGTGCAACAAATCAGTTGTATCAGAATTCAACAGTCCACCGTTGAACGATGTGATGTTTACCACCCCAACACAAATAGATACATCAATGATAGTTATTGTTTTAAATAGAACCTTAAGAGATCGCCGTCGCGCTAATATTAAAACCAAGTCCCGTCGTGAAAAAAATAAATATCGTGTAAGCGGCAATGCTTCTAGTACACGCCGTAATGTTTGTTAGTATATATTTAAATATCATCAAAATCAATATCATCATCTCCTCCGACGACTGGTCCGACAACCGCCTCATCTGGGGCATCTAATTGACTCAATAAATATTCTTCCGTACTAGCGTCATTGTCTGCTCCTCGATCATCCGTAAATACAATATTATCATCCATTTTATCACTATGATTCGCTGCTTTTAAATCTTCTTCAACCCGAATAATTGCCGACAGATTAGTGGTTTCCCGTCGCTTCAATGCAGTCACATCAGAATCTTGATACACGTGTAATAGGTCACATACACCGAGATCAGCTTTTCTTGTCTCCCATTCCCGAACACCTACGAGACACCACACCCCAGCCGACATCATATTTCCTCTCTTGTACCGTCCTTTGAATTTCTGTCGAATAACACAACTGTATTGACGTCCATCTGTGCACACAACTAATGCACGACCATTTCCAACATTTCTTTCCACGCACGCATACATTTCCCCATCATCCGCGTACCTAAGTTTATTTGTGAATCTGCCCGACCCACCTTTAGCCGCACGTTGTTTTTTTTTGTTTCTACCGCCTGCGTTTGAATTCATTGTGTATTTTCGATTTTATGTGTTTATTATTTAGTTATAATGGTATATCAACGGTATATCAAAATCAATTTTTAGGAAACGAATGGAATTATTATATATTATATAATTCTATTATATAGAATGCCAAGTGTACCTACGTGGAACGATATGATCAAAAAACATGTTGTAAAAGGAGGTGATTTTAAAGAGTCAATTGCAAAAGCAAAGGCCGAATGGGACGAACTAAATAACTCTGGAAAATCAATGAATGCTGGGGCTAAAAAGAGAAAATCAATAAAACGATCGAAATCTGGGTCTAAAAAGAGAAAATCAATAAAACGATCGAGAATGAATCGATCGAGAATGAATCGATCGAGAATGAATCGATCGAAACGTGGAGGTGGTATTGGATGGATGGGTGGGTTGACAAATCAACTCGATGCTTTGGTCGGTAATAATACCGCTCCGACCGCAGAGCAACCGACCGCAGAGCAACCGACCACAGAGCAACCGACCGCAGATGTTGAATCAACAAATGACCAACAGATCCAGGATGCAATGATGCATCGATTCGATAGTGCTAGTTTAAAAGAAGGGGATGAAGTGAATATGGTTGAAACTGATAACGAGAATGTGAATGATGAAAATATTCAACTCGGGGGAGGAAAAAAGAATAAGGGATCGAAATCTAAAAAGTCCGCTAAAAAGTCCGCTAAAAAGTCCGCCAAAAAGTCCGCCAAACGTAGAATTGGAATTAAACTTGGAGCAACATTAAATTGGAGGAAACGTACAATGCGTCGTGGACGAAAGTAAATCGTCAAATATAACATCATGATAATACAATGACAAACAATAATATTTGTGTATATCTAATTCCTCATTACATACAGAGAGATAAACGATACACAAATATACTAATAATCGAACCTGCACTAAATCACCTCGATCCATTGGGTAAAATAACACGGAGAATTCGGCAAGAGAAACTATCTCCGTACAAATCTAATACAAATGAATGTTGTAATCAATGTATCACAGCGGTAATGTCAGATGAAACGAAACACGATTTCTGGTGTGCAAATCGAATACCAGAATTCATATGTGAGTTGATTGGATATGGGTATGTAGTTGATTCAGACCTAACGAAATTATTATTAAAAACAAAAACTACGTCTCATCAGAATAGTCGGCGACTTATTGTAATTGCAAATCGTTCTGTTCCGTAATTGCGTACAAACCAATGAACGGAAATTGATTTATGATCTACAGTTTATATCAATTATACTCACACAATCTGATATGGATAAATTCTGTATTTCCACAACCAAAAATAAAATGAAAAATAATTCAGATCGATCGACTGATTCGACCGATTCGACCGATTCGACCGATTCGACCGATCGATCAGTAAACCCAATAAGTTCGACCAAATTTGATGAAACGATACTTTCGCCCAACATATTTGGGGTATATACAAATCTACCATCTATTCAAAAACACGCATTTAGAATAGCATTCGAACAGCTAGGGTCATCATTTGATCCAGAACAATTATCTGGATTTACGTAATAAACGAATAAAAATACGATTATATACAACAATATGTTTATACTATACAAGTCAAAATACAAAATGTCAACATCCGATGTAAGAACTTTCCCAGAACTACTAGAAGCGGCTTTATTCGACCAAAATAATTTCCAAGTTTTTGCCGATTCGGCAAATCAGTTTTTACAAAAGCGTATAGCCGAAATATCCACAATTATAAATGGAGGAAATTCTGAACCATTGAATGATAATGGCGAATATGTGTTTGCCGACGGAACTGTTGACGATAAACCCCAATCAATTGTTATAGGAGTCAATGGATTTTTATCAACGACATTGAAAAATCAATACGACAATATAGAAAAATTATACAGTGCAATTTACGATAAACGTATTACAACTAATAGCAAGAGTCTATTTGATGCAATTGTAATAATACTGGCGCCATATGTTTCGTCCGATGTACTATTCGGATTACCGAATTTACCACCAGCCGAACAAGAAATCATCAGTAAATTAAACACAAATATAGCCGAAGAATCGACTGATGCGTATGGCATTCAATATGAAGAACTCGATAAGATTCGTAATTATATAAAAATACATCAAATAAATAATAAGAATAATCAAACAAATGGTACGACTAATACGGTACCCCCTTTATCAAATCAGCTTAAAATAGAAATCAAAGAAATTATAGAATCCAAAGAGGTTAATTTGAATGATTTCACTCAAAAATTACCAGTCATCGAAATTACTGAGTATATGTTCGCTATTGTATTTATGGAACAATTGTTATACCGCGTTATAGGTTTATTTGACGAATTGAAACTGGGAAATACTCCAGATTTAACGGAATTACAAATTGGTTATATAACTGATGAAAATAACAAAATGTATGAAATTTTTACAAAATTTATGTCCGAGGTTTTTCCTGGTGTAATAATACAAGATACCACTGATTCTGTTATAGATGAAACACTAACCGGGTTTTTTATGGTCGAAGAAATTCAGACCAATACCGTATTTAAAATAAAAGAAAACCCCAATCTACAATCTGTATATAGTTTAGACGATACGACTCCTGTATTTAATTATTCAAATAATCGATTTGGTCATGTATTTTTAAAAATGTATGCATTTTTGAAATATTGGATAAAACAGTCATCTGAGACGACAATCCTGGCTGGTGCAGCAATATCGGGTATTTTGAATCGAGTATCGACTACCCGATTTATACAATTCATTGAAATTACCACCCCCACAAATCCAGATTTAGTGAGGGATATTGGGATATACAATGAGTTGGTCGATTCGTTTTTTAATGTGTTTCCCCAGGATTCATTTATAGATCAGAATCAATTCATAAACGATGTCGATAATATAAAATTAACAGGAATAGATTTCCTCAAATTCCTCCCACTCGATAGCACTGTTTTCCAAAATGTTCCGTCTATTTCATATATATGGATATTGGCATATATGATACAGGCGTTTGACGTTATTATAACAGATGAACTGTATGAACGAAACGACCCATCATCTCCATTATTTGGTTTGGAAATATCTGTATATGTTACTTCCCAATTTAAGGCATCGATTCAATCCGCATTTTTAAACCTTGATAATAAGATACAACTTGATGTAATAAATTCTTTGAATCAGTTTAGAACCCTTTGTGTATTAGATGGTGTATGGAATATACCAGCATTAAATACATTTATACTTAATCGCAGTCATTTAGACGACATTTTGAATGGTACAGGAGACCAATTAGTGGGTGTTTCTGTTTTACTATATATTAATTTTTCTGATGGATTCAATTACGAGTATTCACCATTTCCTTCAAATAATATAGTTAATAAACCAAATAATATTGAATATAATATATTGAATAAAAAATTGGAAATTTCATCAATATCAACAACTGGTCAAACGAATAACGACGAGTCGGTTGAATATGACTTTTCTGTAAAGGAAACTAGGGAGAAGATAATTATAACTGGTCTAAACAATAGACAATTCATACCCATTTTCGGAAAAGAAGTTATTGAGAGTGCGTTCGATAGTGTGATGTCCAATATTGATACAATTAAAGCGGACAGTTTCATACCAAATGGATCTATTTTTATAGATGAGATCGGGGAATTACTTATTAATTTGTCGAAACCACCTCGTTACGCTGCTGTGGGACTATTAGGAATTGGTGAAGTATTGGGTCGATCATTGACTATTGCCCTTCCTGTGTTATCCATAGGAAGTACCCCAATTACAGCATTATTTTATTATTTGTATTGTATTGCAGTATTCAATGACGTTTCTCAGCACGCATTTCTTGGAATAGGACAGATTTTTGCCCAACCAATAGTAAAAGGTATTAGCTCCATATTTGATCTGGCAGTATTAGGTGTTGATTTTGCGCGGTATATAGTCGAACCGATATTAATTTCTAATATTGAGATTCCTGTGCGCAAATTATGGACACAGTTTATTCGACTTGTTGCCAAGGAATCTTTAACCATAACTAATGATTTACAGTCTGTTAACTATCCGACACAATTTACATATTTGAAAAAAGTGGATCGATTAAAACAAATTGGTGGTGCAAATGTACTGGATGGAAGTGATAAATCCTTTATTGCGAAATTAATTATCAACGAATATCTATATGAAACGGTGTGGAGTAGAATGATTGAATCTCTTGAATTGAAACGAGACAGTATTAAAGAATTAATATTAAATGAACTGTCGACAGTTCAATCCCCTGATTTAGCCGCATTCATTGCATCGTATGTTATCCCACAAGACGCTGCGACGGGTGATATAATGGACCGAATTGTAGAAACAATAAATACTAATATTTTCTCGTTTCAAAATAAACAAGTATTATTTGAGGATTATTTGGGATTTATCCGTTTATGTAATTCAAATATAACAGCATATAATTCGGCTGGAGACGAAATTGGTCCTCAAACAACAAAAATATCAGTTAATCGGGGCGACATTATTATATACAAAACTGAATTGGATGCATTATATAGTGATATAAACTTTACCAATTCAGATATTATAAACTTAGTTCAATCTATAAATAGACGATTGGGTGGCACGGTATATTCAGATGAGCTGATTCAAAATGTTGTACGAAAGATTCCAATTAATTTGATTGAACCACATCCAACCCAAACCGATTCATTTGAAAAGTCTATTGTGGAATTATTCGATGAAACCATCGGTCCATTAAAACAGTTAGGGGTACGATTTTTAGAAAATTTGAATATGTAATTATATTATAAGAATGACCGATGCGATACCCAATTCAACCCCGACACAAAACCGATACTTGACCTCAAACGAAACCCAGTTTACTGGAGGATGTAGACGATGTGGTGGGGAAATACATCCTCCTCGCCGAACATTTTGTAGTGCCGTGTGTGTCCACGAACATAAATTACGAACCAGTGGATCATATTTACGTAGTTGTGTGTTTCAACGCGACAATGCAATATGTCAAATATGTGGTGTGGACACTAAACCGATTGCAAAACAATTACGATCAATGACTATAAGGAAAGGTCGTGGACGGGTTGTTTCTGATTCATACGCGGACGAATATATACGCATATGCAACGAATATAGTATTTCAACCAAACGTAAAACATGGGGAACTGCACGAGGAGGAGGATTATGGGACGCAGATCATATTGTTCGGGTGGCTGATGGTGGAGGTTGCGCGGGGATGGGTAATTTACGAACATTATGTTGCTCTTGTCACAAGGCGGTCACTTGGAGCGCCAGACCGTGTGCGACAAAAACAATATGACGCGGTACAACTATTGTAATGTATCGACCAATCTCTTATTTATCCGATTAATTAGTTCTGTGCTATCCACCGACATAGGTTCCCCGCCGCCTCCGCCTTGTACGCTGGGTAGACTATTATTCAACTTTCTAACTATCGATACAACTTTTGCGGGAAATTCAACTCGTAATTCACCCATTGCAACATTTAAATATTTTTCTCCAATAGTGGATACAAAATCATTGTATTTGTTATTAATATATGTATACTGACGAACAACTGTTTGTTCGATTCTATTTATAATATCCACAACTGGATTGTCGGTCGGTTCGTCGGTCGGTTCGTCGGTCGGCAATTCCTTATGTGAATATTTTATTTTGGATTGTCCAATCAAGTCGGAAAATAAATTCAGTCGATCGATTAGATCGTTCGTATCAATGAGTTGTTGTGGCAGACCAATTTCCGATATAGTTCTGAATGCGCTTGTCATCGAAACAATTGAGTTGGTAAAATCATTGGATTCGATTCCTGCTTGTGTGGTGATTATATTTTCAAATCGCATACGGGCATTTTCAATATTGTTTCCAATATCGAATATTGATTCTGCCATTTCAACATTTGCCATTGACGTATGTGCAAGTGTATCGGCCATTATGAATGCTTGACCGATTACAGGTAAATAATACGGAATTCGTTTCACCCCTAATAAATTAGCCGTTACCAATTTAGTATGATTATTAATAAGTAGTGTTGCGTTGTCTAACATCTCATCAAAAAACCAATTCAATCCGAAAACTACTTCGACAATACGGCGTTCTATCAATAGCCATTGTAGGGTATGATTTGAATCATCAATGACAATGGTTTTGGAAATGTCATTATTGATACTGGTCAACGCATTGCTAGCGAGTACGATTGTTTTAAATAATGGCGATATAATTGGTAATAAATTACGAACAATTGGTATAAAATTTTCAAAATCATCTATAAGCGCACTTGGTTGCATCGATTGTTGCGATTGTTGCGATGGTAGCGATTGTTGCGATGGTAGCGATGGTAGCGATTGTTGCGATGGTAGTGATGGTAGCGATTGCGAAATTGGTGTGTTTGGAAATGACATTAATGATATGGTAGATATACAATATCATTATTTTTAATGTATGTGGTTATTCCGAACACAAGGTTATTCCGAACACAAGGTTATTCCGAACACAAGGTTATTCCGAACACAATTTGGGTTCCGCGCACAATGGGGTGTCCAATTTATTTTTTTGAAACATTGAAAATGTCATTGGTTTATATGGTTTTTTCACATTTTTGCGATCCAATACTATAGTATCATAATCAATCAAATTCCCTCCTCGTCTAAATCGATTTATTCGTTTCTTAATATTCTTCACATTTTCCGCGTGTTCCTCTTCTAATTTCGTCTTGGCGAAATTAACCGTTCCATCAGAATTTGATATTTTCCCAAGCTCTCCTCCCGTCTTGTATTTTTTGAATGATGCAAATACTGATTTAGGTGTTTCTTTCGCGACAGCACAATCATTTGGCGACACATCAGTAACCAATTCAGGTAACTCGGTAACCAATTCAGGTAACTCATTCGACTGCTGCTTTACCGCAGATATATGCCGTTTATTTTCTTCTAAAATCGCATCGTGTATATTATAATACAATATCGCACAATCAAATTTACAAACGAATTTCCTGACAACAGTATTTAAATTTTTATCAGTAATTCCGGAACTGGCATACCAAATAAATGTATCGTCCGCCGCGGAATATTCCATATAAACAACTCCCTGGGGTGTATCATCTTCAACCATTTTGTTTGTCAAGTTATCAAGTTCTTCGCTCGTAAGTTCTTTCACTTCTTTCTCCAAATATTCATCGTAATATTTATTCTCATAAAGAACAATTGGTTCGTGTTTCTTCGACGGAGTTTCTGGAAATAATAACATAGATGTGAAAAATGCACCAGTGATCATCGACACAATGAATATTGATGGCGCGTGCGTGTGAGGTCCTAATATTTTTTTTAGTATAACACTTGAATTACCGGATAACAACCAACTTGGAAACAATCGGAATTTAAATAAAAACCCCATTTATATTGAATATATATCTATCCATATACTTTTCAAATATATTCATATACTTTTCTGTAATGTTACATATATAATCGACGCGGTAATATTTGATATTATAATGTAGAATCCGTCGAAACAAATCGTTCAATTAATTCTAGAAACATCACGGGATCCTCTGCCATTGGGATGTGTCCCATTTTATCTATATGTTCGATATGTAAATTAGGAATGCGTTTGTAATATACAGACCGTTTATTTGGAAACAATTTGTCATCGCTACCCCATACAAGCATTGTTCTTGTGGTAATACCATTCAATTCTGATTCTGAATATGGTACATATGTATGTCCCAATATATTGAAAACCTGTCTGAAATATTCGCAAATTGGAGATGATAGACGTTCTTTTGATATTAGCGTCATTATGTAGTTTTCAACAAAGTGTACTTCTCGGAAATATAACGTGTCGATCAAATTTGAACAGTCTTGGTGACATTTTACATTGAATAATTTACACGCGTTTTCATATTCGGCTATATCCTGAGGTGCACCTGCGGGACTCGATAAAATAAGATTAGTAATCTTATTTGGTATCGCAGCAGCAACCTTTATTGCTGCGGTACCACCCATTGATACACCAATCAATGATACATTTTCTTCGGATGTAATTACTGCGGATACTGCTTCAATTATCGACAAGAAAAACCAATCTATATTGGGTGGAGGAGACGATTCGACTGGTATAATGCAGTATTGTTCGGGAAGTTCTGATTTCCCGTGGCCAGGCAAATCAACGGTTAAAATTCTTTTAAATTTATATTGAGCCATTCTAATAAACTCTAAATAATCCCCACTACACCCCCCAAATCCATGAATAATAACCAATGTCCCATTTGACCCCGACCCACTCGTCTCCGATACACAAACGTTTTTTCCTGTATGTGTTGGTATATGAAATGTATGCGGAACGAGGACTAGTTTTGTTACTGTATTGGTAATACCAGATAAAACCGACCCGCCAACCGACCCAATAATTTTTTGTGATAAATTAATTGCTTTACCAACCCCCCGTGATATGTCTGATTTTATATATGTTGCAACGGATGGCTGTTTTTCTAAAAAAATTCGATTATTATTGGTATTAGAAGTCGAATCATCATCTGACATTTGTATACAACGGCACTTACATAATAAATATAATAAACATATGAACTTATGTCGCAATCGAAAGTTCGTTCAATCGAAAGTTCGTTCAATCGAAAGTTCGTTCAATCGAAAGTTCGTTCAATCGA
>ENA-UOXV01005819-UOXV01005819.1-marine-metagenome-genome-assembly--contig:-NODE-5819-length-13291-cov-7.569734_pt1 | contig 13291 bp, 17 predicted proteins | sample MGYA00238165_ERZ766961 | MGnify/ENA primary metagenome ERZ766961 (study PRJEB28924, sample SAMN03173240) | marine metagenome | biome: Marine; feature: Water; material: Subsurface seawater | place: North... | reverse complement strand
GGTAAAAAAGATATGACTAAGCGAAAAATGCTTGGTTTAAATGTAGAGATGTTGAGTCCATTAGAGCTCCAAAAACTTGAGCCAAATTTAGATATGATTGAAGGAGGAGCCTCTTTTTTTCCTGATGGAGCCTATCTAAATGACCCTGGTAAGATTATGAAGCTTTTATTACAAAGCGTTATTAAAAAAGGATGCACGGTAATTAATAAAGCTGCTGATAAAATTGAAAGATCTACTAAGGGTGTAAAAGTTTATTTAAATGATAATTCACAAATTATTGCAAAACATGTGGTTATTTCTGCTGGAGCATATTCAAAAAAGTTTGCTAAGCAAGCTGGAGATTATGTGCCATTAGAGACTGAACGTGGCTACCACATTGAATATGATATGTCTGAACCTTTACTAAATAGACCAAGTTGTTCAGTAGAAAAAGGTTTCTATATGTCTCCCATGACTGGAAGGCTTAGGGTTGCTGGAACTGTTGAGTTTGGAGGCTTGGATCAAACAATTTCAAAACATAGGATAGATCATCTTAAGCGAGGTGTCTCAGAATTCTTTCCAGATTTAGGTGATCCTAGTAGGTCTTGGCTAGGTTTTCGTCCCTCAATTCCTGATAGTAGACCTGTTATATCTGAGTCAAGTAAAGGTAATGATATTATTTATGCTTTTGGCCATGGTCATATAGGGCTAACCTTGGCTCCTATTACTGCTGAGATAATAGAGTCTATTATCACTAAAACTAAACCACCAGTTGAAATTTCTCAATACTCAGTTAAAAGATTTTAATAAATTTTTTTGTTACTTCTTTTTAACAAATTTCATTAGACGCTTCTTTTTTTGAATTTGCCTTGCTGAAAGAATATTTTTTTTATCTTTAAAGGGGTTATCACCACTTTTATATTGAATTTTAATAGGAGTATTTGAAAGTTTGAGTGAGGATATAAAAAAATTCTTTAAAAATCTTTCATAACTGTTCGAGATATTATTGACATTATTGCCATGAAAGATAAAGGTTGGTGGAAAAACATCTGATTGGTTTACGAACTTTAGTTTTGGCCTTTTGCCTCCTACAGGAGGAGCTTGGTGGGCATTATTTGCCTTTTCTAAAATTTTATTGAGTAGTGACGTTGGAAACCTTCCTCCAGCGTGTTCAAAAGATTTTTTAATTGGAGTAAATAATTTACCAACTCCTGAGCCATGAAGTGCTGAAATGAAATGGACAGAGGCATAATTTATAAATGACAACTTAATATCAAGTTTTCTTTTTACTTCACTTTTTTGATAATCATCTAAACCATCCCACTTGTTAATTACTATTAAAAGGGCTCTTCCTTTTTCTGCAATCATACCAAGCAGAGTTGCATCTTGATCTGTTACTCCTTCATGGGCATCAAGAACTAGAACCACTACATGAGATTCATCTATTGCCTCCTTAGCCTTAATAATACTAAAGATTTCTACTTTTTCATTAACACTTCTTTTACGTCTAATTCCAGCTGTATCTATTAAAGTATATTGCTGTCCTTCTCGCTCAAATGGAATGAATATTGAATCTCGAGTTGTGCCAGGAATATCAATTGCTAAGACTCTCTCTTCTCCTAAGATTCGATTAATTAATGTTGATTTACCGACATTGGGCCTCCCTAAAACTGCAACAGCTATGCCTTTTAATTCTTGTTTTTGTTCATCAATAATTTCTGGAAGTAATGGAATCGTTATTTCAATTAAATCTGAAATTCCCTGATTATGCTCTGCTGAAATAAGACAGGGCTCACCCATACCAAGTTCATAAAACTCAGAGGCTGAAGCTTTGTTTAAACCTTCAGCTTTATTACACACTAAAATAATATCTTTTTTTAACTTTCTAAGCTGAGAGGCAATATCTATATCTAGTGCGGTAACTCCATCTTTATTGCTAACAATAAAATAAATAACATCAGACTCATCAAGTGCATTCAAAACCTGACCTTGAATTCCTGAATCAATTAACGATTCTTCATTAGTTAATCCTCCAGTATCAACAATGGAGCAATAGGAATTATCATCAAGCTTTATAGAGGCATATTGCCGATCACGGGTTAAACCTTCAAAATCAGATACGAGTGCTTGCCGAGAATTACTCAGCCGATTAAAAAGCGTTGATTTACCTACATTGGGTCTTCCAACCAATGAGATGATGGGATTACTCACAATTAATTACTTAATTAAGTTAATTTAAATCGTCAAGCTTAATTTGAATTAGCTGGGTTAAGCTTGAGTTCTCAGTGATGTTTTCAATTGCAAGGCCATAGTATTTTTTGGCTTCGTCTGAATTACCAAGATCTAAATAAACATCACCTTTAAGATTATAAATTAAACCTGAAAAACCATCTTCAGCATCTACAGTAAGAGTTGAAAGTGCTTTATCATGTTGACCAAGTTGTAATTGAATAGAGGCTACCCTTAGAGCTGCAGTAGAAGCTATTATGCTACTTTCACTACTAATTAAAGGTTCAAGTGCATTAAGAGCTAGCGAATAGTTTCCTGCATCAAATAGATATTTTGCCATTAATAAAGTTGCTTGTTCTGAGTAACTGCTAGAGGAATGATCTTCAATAAGCTTATCAAAAGCACCGATATTGCTAGAATCTGCAGCATAACTTAAATAAAGGGCTCTTGCATTGAGTGCTTGACCATCTTGATAGTCAGCATAGTAATTCCAACCAAAAACACCACCAAGCCCTATTATAGCACCACCAATAATTTGCTTACCATTGGCATTCCACCATTTTTTGATCTTGTCGACTTGCTCTTCTTCCGAATCGCTAATTTCAATAAAATTTTTCATAATATCTCCTGAAGATGCTGAATGATACCCTCAAGTTTAATTAATTGCTGGTCTCCTTGACCTTTAAGAGGTTTAAAGCTTAGCTGTTTATTAGATAATTCTTTTTCGCCTAGAATTAATGCAAAATCTGCATTAGATTTATCAGCTTTTTTCATTTGGCTTTTGATACTGCCCATGCTAATATCATTAGAAATAATTAAACTAGGAAGAGCTTCAATAATTTTTTTTGATAGTCTCATTGATTCTATTTGAGATTTTTCTCCTAAAACAATAAAATAAATATGTGGTTTATTTTTAGCAATACGATTTTTTAAATCATTAATTAATAAAGCTATTCTCTCAATACCAATAGCAAAACCAATCGCTGGAGTTGGATTACCTCCCATTTTTTCAACTAAGCCATCATATCTTCCACCACCACATATTGTGCCTTGTGATCCTAAATCGTTAGAGACCCACTCAAATACTGTTTTATTATAATAATCTAAACCTCTAACTAGTTTTGGGTTGACTTCATAGTTAATACCAAGACTATCTAGGTAGTTTTTTAAAATTGAGAAATGCAGTTTTGATTCTTCATCAAGATGATCAATCATCTTAGGTGCTTCAGCAATTAACCCTGCCATTTCTTGATTTTTACTATCTAAAATTCTAAGTGGATTTCTATTTAAACGGCGAAGACTATCTTCATCTAAGCGACTTTTGTTTTTGTTTAAAAATTTTTGCAAGAGCTCTTTGTATGAAGACCTACTTTCACTTGAGCCCAGTGAGTTAATTTCGAGCCTTACATCAATGCCTAGTTTTTTCCAAAGCGAATGAGTGATTGAAATTAATTCAGCATCAATCTTTGCATCTGATGCACCAAAAACCTCTGCCCCAACCTGATGAAATTGTCGGTATCTGCCTTTTTGGGGGCGTTCATGTCTAAACATTGGTCCATCATAAAAAACTTTTTGAATTCCTTCTCGAGGTAAATTATGTTCAATCATCATTCGAACGACACCAGCTGTTCCTTCTGGCCTCAAGGTTAATGAATCACCACTGGTATCTTTCCAGGTGTACATTTCTTTTTCAACGATATCAGTAACCTCTCCAATAGCTCGAGAAAAGGTTTCAGTACTTTCTACAATTGGAGGGCGACAATATTTATATCCATATGATAAAAGTAATTCACTAATGGTTTTATCAATTTCTGACCATACTTCAGAATTTGATGGAAGCAAATCATTCATTCCTCGAATCGCTTGGATTTTTTTTGGCATCAGTAAAGAATTAAATTAATGTTAGTCATTATTTTACCAATTAAATTGAATTAGGGGTTTAAGCAATAAATTTGTCAAAAAAAGGCTTTACTCATTCTTAATCCCACTAGGGACATGTCCTGTTGGTACATACTTTGATGCCGAATTACAATGCTGTTGCTGATCATCAAAGAATATATCTGCAGCAAATTCTCTCAAAAAAACGCCCTTATCTAATCCACCAAGAAAAAAAGACTCATCAATACGAATCCCCCATTCTCTCATAGTATGTATTACTCTTTTATGGGCAGGAGCAGATCTTGCAGTTACTAAAGCAGTTCTTATAGGATTATTTTCTTCTGGAAATGTTGATTGAATTTTTTGTAAGGAAACTAAGAATGATTTAAAGGGGCCAGCTTTTAGTTCAATTTTTTCAGCAAGTTTTTCATTTTCATGAAAAGCATCAAGTCCTTTTTCTTGGAAAACTCTCTCAGATTCATCTGAGAAAATAACTGCATCACCATCAAAAGCAATTCTAAGTTGAGAAGGGTGACTATTGTTAGATTTTGATTCAATAATTGAGGCTGCCGCAAAACCAGATTGTAAGGCCTTCTGAACATCATTATAGTTGCTCGAAAGAAATAGGTCGGCCTCAAATGCACCAACAAATGGATGAGTACTTTCCCCTCTAGTGAAAGCTGCTCTTGAAATATTTAAACCATAATGTTCAATAGAATTAAATATCCTAAGCCCTGTATCAGCGCTATTTCTTGAAAGTAAAATAACATCAATAGGTGTTTTTTTGCTATTTAATTTAAGTAATTTCTTTACCAGAGTAAAACCAACACCTGGCTCTAGAACAACACCCTCATTCTCTTGTTGATGTTTAGCATAAGCCTCAATACCCTCCTCTTTAAATATCTGATGAGAATGATCCAAATTAAACAATGCTCTTGAAGAAATAGCAATTATAAGTTTTGTGCTCTCTTTTTTCATGAATTCTCAATCCATTGGGCACCATCATATCTTTCTAGACAATAATCAAGCCACCTTAGCATGAAAATGTTAAGCTCTAATTGATACGATAAATCACTACAATCAGTGAGTAATGGATGCGAGTTATTGATTCTTGTTTCTTTGCATACTGAGACAACTTCGAGTAGTTTTGCATCAAAGTATATTTTGAAGCAAATATCAGGTTGGTTAATAATTTTTTCTTGAGATTTAATTCTATGTGTAAGAGTATATGTTCCAGTATATGGAGATTTATCATGGCAGATAAGATGAAGATCATTGCAAGAATCCTTCATAGCAATAAAGTCATCTTTAATAGCTGGAAGAAGTGGAACAAGTCTTAAAATTTTTTTAAAGTTAAGATCAAAAATTTCACATATACTTGAATATGAAGTTTTTTGATTCTTGGGAATATATTTTAATTTCGTTTGTTTATGAATCATAGTCTTAAAGACTTTATGAAATTTTAATTCTTTTAGAAATCACCCTGATCAAAATTTGTCATATTATTAACATATGATGCATTGATTTGGTCATCATTGACGCTTTGAAAGCGATCTTCAAAAGCTAGGTCTTCAAATCTGGCGTACTGTCCTATAAAGGCAAGTTTAATATTACCAGTAGCTCCATTTCGGTGTTTCGCTATTCTGAGATCAGCCTTGCCAGTTTCTTCGGGATTAGTATATGCATCGTCATGATAAACCTCATCTCTATAGATAAAGCCAATAATATCGGCATCTTGCTCAATTGAGCCAGATTCTCGCAAGTCAGCCATTTGAGGCATTCTTCCTTTACCAGTTTTAGTTCGAGACTCAACACCACGATTAAGTTGAGATAAGGCAATAACTGGAACATTTATTTCTTTAGCAAGAGCCTTTAGTGAGCGTGATATTTCAGAAATCTCTTGAACTCTGTTTTCAGATTTACCATGCACAGTCATGAGTTGGAGATAGTCAACCATTATAAGTCCAAGATCTGGGTACTTTCTTTTTAAGCGCCTGCACTTAGCCCTTATTTCAGTTGGAGTAATTGATGGCGTTTCATCAATTAGTATTGTATTCTCTTCAAATGCCCTTACTGCATGATTAAAACTATTCCAATCTACCTCAGACATATCTCCATCTCGCAATTTGCTAGAATCAATGCGACCAAATGATGAAATCATTCTAATTACTAATTGTTCTGTAGGCATTTCAAGGCTGAATACAGCAACAGGGGTAGAATTATGAATTGCTACATGTTCAACAATGTTCATTGATAGGGCAGTTTTACCCATACTTGGTCGACCAGCAATAATTACAAGATCACCATTCTGAAGACCAGATGTAAGTTTATCCAATTCACCAAAACCAGTCTCTAAACCTCTGAAGCCCTTCTTTTCTTGCATCTCATGGACACGATTTACAACATCTTTTAAAATATCCTTGATATTTGTAATTTCTTGCTTATTACGACTCACTTGTTCTGCGATTTCAAAAATTTTTCTTTCTGAGAGATCTAGAAGTTCATTTACTTCAATATCTTTTGGTTGAAATGCGGTATCAGCTAACTCTCTGCCAATTTTAATTAATTGTCTATAGATAGAAAGTTCTCTTACATGTTTAGCATATGTTTCTATATTGGATACACTTGGAGTATTGTCAGCAATTTGAGCAAGATAAGTAAAGCCTCCAATTGAATCCTCGTCATGAGTTTTAATAACCTGTTCTTTCACAGTAAGAATATCTGCTGGCTTGTCATGCTCAAGAAGGGTGACAATTGCATCATAAATGATTCGATGTGAAGCTTGATAAAAATCAGTTGAACTTAGAATATTGACAACGTTATCCCAGGATTCATTATGCAAAAGAAGTCCACCCAATACAGACTGTTCTGAGTCAATTGAATTTGGTGGTAATTTGGTATTTTCAATATCCATTACTATCTTTCAGAAAAATAAAAAACCCTAAATAAGGGCTCTTTATTTTAACTCAGTTATTGAAATTAGATTTACTTATTCTGGTTCAGTTGCAGCGATAACGATAACTTTTACTGGAACAACAACTTCAGCATAAAGTGATACCGTAATTTCATATTCCCCAGTATTTCGAATCGCTTCAGGGATATTAATATCTCTCTTTTCAACTTCAATACCTTGAGAAAGAAGATTTTCAACAATATCAGCAGGACTTACAGAGCCATATAGTTTTCCTTCTTCTCCTGCATTAGCAGAAATAGTGCAAACGATATCTGTCATTGCAGATTCTTTAGCCTGTGCATCTGATAAAGCAGTTGCCTCTTTAGCTTCAAGTTCAGCTCTTATGGTTTCAAAAGCAGCCATATTAGATTTGTTTGCAGGTTTAGCTTTACCCTGTGGGATAAGAAAGTTCCTTGCATATCCAGACTTAACATTTGCAATATCACCAAGATTTCCTAGCTTTTCATTTTTTTCTAATAAAATTACTTGCATGAGATCTCCTATTTTTTATGTTTATCAGTATAAGGAATTAAGGCTAAAAACCGCGCTCTTTTAATTGCAGTAGTTAACTGACGCTGAAATTTAGCAGTTGTACCAGTAATCCTTGAAGGTGTAATTTTTCCACTTTCATCAATGTTTTTTAATAGTATCTCAACGTCCTTATAATCAATTTCTGTATAACCAGCTTTAGTAAAGCGGCAAAAACGATTAATTGGAATTTGAAATTTACGTCTTTTAGTTACTTGTTTTTTTGCCATTACAATCTCCTATTCTTTAACTTCATCAGAAGCTTCAGACTTTTTATCATCTTTAACTTCAGTATCTGCTTTAGCTTCTACTTTAGTTTCAGTCTTGGGCTTTACTTTAGCTTCATCTTTATCTTTATCGTTTCCTTCAAGCATGATAGATGGCGATGTAATAGCTTCAGACTTAGAAATAATTAAATTTCTAATTACAGCATCATTGAAGCGGAAATTATAATTAAGTTTATCTAATGTCTCTTGATCACACTCAACATTCATCATTAAATAGTGTGCTTTATATATCTTATTGATTGGATAAGCTAGGTGCTTTCGACCCCAGTCCTCACTGCGGTGAACGATACCACCACCAGAGGTAATTAATTCTTTGTATTTTTCAATCATTGTCGTAACCTGAGAACTTTGGTCAGGGTGGACAATGAGAGTTACTTCGTAATGTCTCATCAACATCTCCTTATGGTTTAAAAAAAGCCTGCCAACAATCGTTGATCAAGCAAGGAATGTGACATTTTATACTACTTATAATGTTTTTATACTAATTATTTGTGGATGCTATACCTTGAACCATACTTTGGGATAAACTATTTATTTAATGTATTAAGATAATAAATTTGTATGAAAAAAAAACTAGAGGTCTGTATTGATAATTCAAATGGAATTGAGGCTTGTGTTATTGGTAAAGTTGATCGTATAGAGCTCTGCAGTTCATTAACAGAAGGCGGGCTTACACCTTCAGTTGAATTAATGCGAGAGGCATCATTACTTAAGATACCTGTTCGTGTGATGATTCGCCCTAAAAGTGACAGTTTTCATTACTCTTCATCAGATATACAAAGTATGTGTAATGATATAGATATTGTTCGTTCTTTTGGTTTTGAAGGCGTAGTTTTTGGAGCAACTAAAAATGATGACAGGCTTGATCAATTATCTTTAAAAATACTTTGTGATCATGCAACTGGCCTTAAGAAAACTCTTCATAGGGCAATAGATTCAATTTCTGATCCAATAGGTGCAGTTGATTTAGCAGTAGATTTAGGATTTGATTTTATTTTATCTTCAGGGGGAGCTGAAAATGCTGAAAAAGGATTAAGTGTTCTCAAAGAGATGAATAAGAGAGCAAATGGAAATATTGAGATAATGCCTGGTTCTGGAGTAAATATTTCTAATGCTAAAAAAATTGCTTTTGAGGGTGGTTTTAAATGGCTTCACTCTTCATGTTCTAGTCAAATCCAAATTAATTCTAAGCAAGAGCAAATAGAAACTTATTCAAGTTACACTGACTCAAAAAAAATTATTAGCTTAAGAAATGCAATTAATTAAAAGTAATATATTTAAATTTTCAGTCTTATTAATTTTTTTAATAAGTATTTCATATTTGTTTTATTTGAATAGTTTGATTAAAAATGAATTCTCTAAAGAAATTAAACAAAATCAAAATGTAATTCAAATTCAGTATTCACTTGATGATTATCCTAAAGAGTTAATTAATATGCTTTTGCTTGTTGAGGACCAATCTTTCTTTAATCACAATGGGGTTGACTTCAAGGAAATTTTAAGAGTTCTATATGGCTATTTATTTGATGATAAAGAGTTAAGGGGGGCAAGTACTATTACGCAACAACTCATAAAAAATACTTTACTCTCAAGGGAAAAGACTTTTTCTAGAAAGACTAATGAGGCTTTGATGTCAATACTGATGGAGTTATCTTACGATAAAAAATTTATACTAGAAAGATATATGAATACGGTATATTTAGCTCAAAAAGGCTCTAAAGCTTTCCACGGTTTTGCTAGTGGAAGTATTTATTATTTTGAAAAAGATATTAAGCTTTTAAATTTAAAAGAAATGGCTACGCTTGTTGCATTACTTAAGGGTCCATCATATTACAATCCAATAAGTTCGCCTGACAGACTAAATAAGCGTGTAGAAATGATTTTATTGATGCATAAAAACTATAAAAAAATTGTTCAATGAAAATTCTTGCTATAGATACATGTACTGAGGTTGCATCTGTTACTTTATTTTCTTCAGAAGTGAAAGTAACTAGAGTATTAACTGATATACCAAAAAGCTCAGGACATATTCTTAAGCTTTGTGATGAGGTTTTTAATGAAGTTAAAGAGGATTTAAAAAATATCGACTTAATTTCATATACAAAGGGTCCTGGCGCATTTACTGGTGTTCGTATGTGTATTGGCGTTGTTCAGGGGTTGTCTCTTTCTTGTAAAATCCCCACTCTGGGTTTCTCCTCCCTAGAGCTCTTAGGGTTTAGAGCCTCTAAATTATTAAAAAAAGATAAAATTGCTCTAGCTTTAGATGCCAGAATGGGAGAAGTTTATTGGGCAATCTATGAAGAGGGCACATCAAGGGGAATGAAAATTTGCAAACCAGAAGAAGTTGATAATCTGGATAGCAGTTTTATAGGAGTTGGAAGTGGCTGGAAAGCTTATAATGAAAAACTTACTCTTGCTTCCCAAGTGTCTGAAACTGATCTAAATATTCATCTTGAATCTGGAGATTTAATAGACATGTCAATTACAGCTCTTAAGTCTGGAGAAAAAGGAACATTTGAACTACCAAAACCTATATATTTACGAAACAATGTCGCTAAAAAGTCATTAAAATAAATCTTTTATTTTTTGCTTTCTAAGATATGTGGAAATGGATTCAAAGACAGGCCTCTCCTAAGATATTTTATCAAACCTGTGTCAATCTTAGACCTTGGTTCTTGTGGCCATTTTTAATTTTATTAGTTATTGGACTTTATTGGTCTTTAGTAATTTCACCTGAAGATTATCAACAAGGTGATGGCTATAGAATTATTTATATCCATGTCCCAAGTGCGATTCTTTCAATGATGGTTTATGCAGTCATGGCTATTTCAGGTGGAATTGGGCTAATTTGGCAAATTAAGATGGCTGAGGTTGTGGCAAAAGTTTCTGCTCCTATTGGCGCTGCCTTTACAATTATCGCTTTATCCTCTGGAGCAATTTGGGGTAAGCCAATGTGGGGGGCATGGTGGGTTTGGGATGCAAGGCTAACCTCAGAACTAATTTTATTATTTTTGTATTTGGCATACATGTCCCTTAATAGTGCTTTTGATGATCCACGCAAAGCAGCAAAGTCGAGTTCAATTTTGGCTATTGTTGGTTTGGTAAACTTACCAATTATTCATTACTCTGTTAAATGGTGGAATACTCTTCACCAAGGCTATTCCGTTGGAACAGGTGGCTTGAAAGATCCTGATATGTTAATTGCGCTTGCGCTAATGTTTGCTGCGTCTATTTTTCTTTATGCAGCCCTTGTGGTCATTAAGGCAAAAACTGAGGTTTTGATTCGTGAACAAAATTCCAGATGGGTTAAAGAAATAGTTGAAGGAGAAGTGCCATGACTTTGGTTGAATATTTTTCTTTTTTACCTTATGGTAAATATGCTTTTTATGTTTGGTTTGCTTATGGTGTAGCTTTCATCACTGTTTTTATTCTTTTTATAAATGCTAAGAGAAACCATAAAAATACTATTTTAAAATTAAAAAATAAGTACTTGAGAAGTAATGACTAAAAGACAGAATCGGATGATTTTGGTTGCACTACTTGTTCTAGGAATTTCCTTAGCGGGTTATTTAGGTGTCAAGGCCTTTAGTGAAAACTTACTTTATTTTTATACGCCAAGTGATATTAAGGATGGTAAGGCACCAATTGGAAAAAGTTTTAGAATTGGTGGACTTGTTAAGACTGATAGTTTTGAAAGAAATGGAATGAGGGCAACTTTTGTGGTGACAGATAATAGTGAATCTATAAAAGTTATTTATGATGGAATATTGCCAGACCTTTTTAGAGAGGGGCAGGGTGTAGTGGCAACAGGCTCAGTAACTTGCCCTAGAAAAGGCTGGACTTGTAAAAATATTTTTAAAGCAACTGAAGTCTTAGCTAAGCATGATGAAAATTATATGCCTCCAGAAGTAGCAGAAGCACTTCAATACACAACCCCTAAAGAATGAAAAAAATAATACCTTTAATTTTATTTATCATCATTGTAAGCTTTCTATTTTTTAGCCTGAGCTCTAATCCTAGCAAGCTGCCATCTCCACTTTTAGGAAAATCATTTCCAAGTATAGAGGGTAAGGACTTTTATTCTGATAAGTCAATAAAGTTTGCAAGTTTGTTTGATAATAAAATGAGTATAGTAAATGTATGGGCCTCATGGTGTTTGACCTGTCGAAAAGAGCACCAAATGATTATGAATATTGCAAAAAATACTGATCTTCAATTAATAGGAATTAACTATAAAGATACTCAAAAAGATGGAGCAAAGTATTTAGAAATTATGGGTAATCCATTTGATAAAATCATCTTTGATCCTGATGGAAAAATTGGTATGGATTTAGGAGTCTATGCAACCCCTGAAACTTTTTTGATTGATAAAGATGGAGTCATCTTATATAAACATATTGGAGAAATTAATCAGAAAGTATGGGAAGAAAATTTTGAAATCTATCTCAATAAAATAGAAAGTTAATTAATTAACTTTGAATTATAAATATATTTATAATTTTTCCTGAAAGTCGCTTGACATAAGGGTTTAATAATGGATAATAAATTTTAACAGCAAAAATATTAATCTGCTGTTTCATCAAATTATTTAATTTTAAGGAGTTAGAAAATGAATAAATCAGATTTAGTTTCAGCAATAGCTGATAGCTCAGGTCTTTCAAAAGCTGATGCTGCTCGTGCTTTAGATGCTGCAACTGGTGCAATTTCAGGAGAGCTTGCAAAAGGGGGGTCTGTTGCCATTACAGGTTTTGGTAGTTTCTTAGTCAGAGCTCGTGCAGCTCGAAGTGGTCGTAACCCTCAAACTGGTGCTACTATTCAAATTAAAGCTTCAAATGCTCCAGCTTTTAAAGCAGGTAAATTATTGAAGGAATCTGTCAACTAGTCAGATTTATTGTCAGTATAATACGCCCGATTCTTAAAGAGAATTGGGCATTTTTTTTTGGGCGCTTAGCTCAGTTGGGAGAGCATCGCCCTTACAAGGCGAGGGTCACAAGTTCAAGTCTTGTAGCGCCCACCAAAAAATTGGAGCGGTAGTTCAGTTGGTTAGAACGCCTGCCTGTCACGCAGGAGGTCGCGGGTTCGACCCCCGTCCGCTCCGCCATTTTAATTGGTTTTATTTAATAATTATATTTCTATTAAATCGGAAGGGAAATGCATCCAGCCGGTAATTATGTATTTAGAATTAGCATGCAACAAACTGCCCTTGTGTGCATGCGTCCATTCAGCAGGCCATATTAATGTTAGCCCCTTTTTTGGTTGGACGTCTATACCATAGTGACTAAAAAAGGTTGAACCACCATCTTCTATATCAACATCATTTAAGTATGTCATCCACGCGAAAATACGATGAAGTGAACTCAAACCCGTTCGCTCAGTATGTATTGCACCGAAATGTTGACCACTTTGATATCTTTGAAGATTAAATTCACCAATTTGC
>ENA-UOXV01005815-UOXV01005815.1-marine-metagenome-genome-assembly--contig:-NODE-5815-length-13295-cov-6.048338_pt1 | contig 13295 bp, 13 predicted proteins | sample MGYA00238165_ERZ766961 | MGnify/ENA primary metagenome ERZ766961 (study PRJEB28924, sample SAMN03173240) | marine metagenome | biome: Marine; feature: Water; material: Subsurface seawater | place: North... | reverse complement strand
CCCCCCCCCCCCCCCCCCCCCCCCCCCTCGTACTAAGGGGACACGCCGCGTCCCTCATCCCGTACGAATCGGACACGCCTCGTCACCGGGCGCGGGGCCGGCAGAGACCACCTCGCCGAGCTCCGGCGCGCCGAGGCCCCGCGTTCGACGGGCGGTGCGGGCGAGGCGCTCTCGCTCGCGGTCGACCGCGGGCTTTTTGACGCGCTGTGGGCGGTTTACGCGCGGCCCTTCCAGCCGCTGGGGGCGGGCTGCCAGCGGCTTGCGCCCCTCGCGCCCGCCTTGCACGTGCGGCACACCGCCAGGGCGCCACGTGCTGCGACGCGCCGGCGGAGGGGCTCCGCGCGTGGATGGTGCGCTGCATCGCGGACGCGCGCGACGGCCTGCACCTGCCCGCTCTGCCCCGCGCGGCTCGGGCGCAGAGGCGAAGCACTCTTCCAGGCGCTGAGCACGTGGCGCGCGGCGTGCGGGGAACGGAGGCGGGCTGCCTCCGCGGTCTCTTCGGCCACTGGAGCCATTGGAGCCATCGGCCAGAAGCCTGGTCTGACAAAACACGCGTGCCTCGCTGCTTCACTCAGAGCGCCCCCGACCCACCGCGCGCTGCACTGCTGCCTGCCTGCTCGCCGTCCCCTGCGTTCGCACCGCGCTGCCGGGCGCTCCGCGCCGCGAGCGCTCCGCGGCGGCGCCCGTCACCGGTACACGTCCACCGCGCGCATACTCTCCCGGATCTCCGCCTGCCGCGCCCCGCGCGCTCTCAGCGCCGCCCGCGCCCGGCGACGCGTGGGGGCGGGGCCGGCGGGGGGCAGGGCGCGCGGCGGCGCCTGCACGCGCAGGAGCTCCGCGGCGTGGAAGCGCGCCTCCGCGTCGACGCGCGCGGCAGCCTCGCGCTCCAGTGCGCCCTGCAGCGCCGCGGCGCGCGCCTCCGCCTCCCAGCACGCGCTGCGCAGCGACTCCACCTCTGCGCGGTGCCGCGACGCGTCCCCCGCGCGCGCCGCAGCCAGCTGCTCGCGCTCGTGGCGCGCCGCGGCCTCGCGCGTCTCTGCGTCCGTGCAGCGCTCCTCTAGAAGGACCCCCTGTCGCGCGAGCTCTCGCAGCTCGAGGCGGAACTCCTCCTCGCTCGTCGCCGCTTCGTGCTGCGCCGCAGCAGTACGTGAGCTCGTGGTGGGGCAGACGCCACGCAGCTCACGGAGGGCGCCGCACCGCGATCTGGGCGGCGGCTTGGTGGCCCTCCTGGCGAATGAGAAGCGCCTCCTCCTCGAAGCGCGACGCGTCATGGACGCGCATGCTGGACACGACCTGCAGCTCCGTGCGCGAGGCCTGGACGAGGCGCGGGTCATGCGGCCACACGCACAAGCCCATGGAGCGCGGGGGATGGGAGGTCTCGGCACATCGATGCGGCGTGCGCACTCCGTCAGGGCGTCGCGCAGGAACTCTGGGTCCAGGATCGCCACATGCTCAGGGACCTCCTGCCGGGGCAGGTTTTTGGGTTTAGACAGGGCCCCTACCTGGTTTTAGGGTTCACGGCCGAGCTCTGCCCGCGCATGGGCGGAGGGCCCAGGTACGCTACCCACGAAGGGCCCAGTATACGACCGAGCGTCCGATTCAGGGCCTGGGGGTGGCTGAATGTGCGGACGTAGCGCTGTGCGAGCTGCTCCGCGTTCATCCAGGCATCCCGACCCCGCGGCGGCCTCAGCCGCGATGCAGACCCAGGGCGCCGGTCGTCAGCGTTGCCCCATGGAGCAGGCACGCGAGCCGGCCTAATCGACCACATCCCAGCAGGACCCTCTGCCGATGTCGGGCGCTTCGAGGCCGGGCCTTCCTTGTTGAGCAGGTTCACCATGACGGTTCCTCGGCTGTTTCTGTCCGCGCGCTTTACAAACAGAAGGATGGCGACCGACGATGCGGCACTTCCTGGGGTTCCCACGCGCACCCGCTACCGTAGATGGCGCAACAAGCTTTGGATTCATCGAGCCAGGGTCGCTTGGATCATTGGTGGCCTCGCAGCGGCGGCCTTGCTCTGGGCCCTCGCGAGGATGTTAACAGGATCCGCGCCGGACGGGGCCGCGAAGCGTGGGCGGGGCAGATCCGGCGAGCATGTCATCCAGCCCCGGGTGCGGGATATGGTGGCAAAAACACCGGTGGAGGATCGTGACATTGGAAAGCGCCCGGGTGCAGAGGCCTGCGGGCCGGGCGGGGCCGTCGAGCGGTATCGTGGTACCAGTGAGGACTTCTGGTTGTGCGTTCATTCCGACTCAGACGTGATATCCGACAGCGTCCGGGAGAAGGGGGTCTGGGACGACTGCGAGGACCAGGCTTGGTTGCTTTGGACGCTGTTCGGCGGCGCGAAAGGAGCGCAGGGCGAGCGCGGATGGGTGGGCAGCGCGGCCGGGAGCGACGCGCGCGAGGGCTCCGCCAAGGAGATCGGCCGCTCGCTCAACATCGTCGAGGTCCTTGCGCCGTGCGCCATGCACCGCCCGCAGGCTGACTGTTCGCTGAGCTCCCTCTGGGCGGCGCGCAGGTTGGCGCCAACATTGGTGTGTGCACCGCGCGGCTGGCGCGGCTCGGGCACCGCGTCTGGGCGCTGGAGCCGATCCCAGACAACTTCGCGCGGCTGGAGGGGTCGCTGCGCCTCGGTGGCGAGGGGCTGGACTCGCGAGTCGCGCGCTTCAATCTCGGCGCGTCCGACCGCACCGGCGAGCGGAGCGCTGTGGTGCGCCCCGCCGGCCGGCCGGCTCTTCCCTCCGGTGTCAAGAAGCTCTCTCGCTCTCTCTCCTCTCTCTAACGCAGGCAGCGGCAGATCGAGGAGGGCAACGCGGGGAACTCCGTTCTGCTGAGGCCGGGTGGGTCCGCGGAGGCGGCGGGCGCCACGCCACACGGCGCGCTCGCCTCGCGACCGGGCGCGCGCTTCCGGAGCGCGGGCTCGGCAGTGGGCATCGCGCCGCTCGACGCCCTGCTCCGCCCAAGTGGGGGTGGCGCGGGCGGCGCGGGGGCCGTAGGGCCGACGGGCGGGGTGGACGTGCTGCTACTCGACTGCCAGGGGTGCGAGCTCGAGGCCCTCCGCGGCGCCGAGAGTCTCATCCAGGCGAGGTCCCCGCCCTGTCCGCCCTGCCTCCAGCCGTCCTCCGCCGCGCCGCGCCGACGCGCGGCGCGGGCGGCCTCAGGAGGGGCGGGTGGAGACGGTCGTGCTGGAGCTGTCGCCCGCGCACCTGCAGGCAGCGGGGCACCGCGCCGAGACACTGCTTACGTGGCTGCACGCGCACCAATTCCGCATCTCCACCCTCCTCTTCGGAACCGCGGTGTTCCCCCGGCCCAAGCATCACCCCTCCCCTCCTCCCAACCCCGCTGCGCCCCCGCTTCTCCGGAGGCTGAGGGCGCGAGGCGGGGACAGGTGCTCCCAGAGGACTTCCGGTCGTTTGCGGCGCGGCACGCGGGCGCGGACGGCCCCCCCGTGAATCTGCTCGCGCGGCGCGACACCGACCCGGTCGCCCGCCGCGCGCGAGACCACGCCAATGTGCACTGGGACCACAAGGCACCCCCCTCCTCCTCCTTACTCTCCGCCCCCATCCCCCGCTGGCGCGGCTGGCGCGGCTGACGGGCCGGTGGCAGGTTCGCACGGTAATTATTCTGGCGGGGGCGGCATTTGGCTTCACCTTCTTGATCGTCTCCTTCTGGAGGCTCTAGCAGGCGGTGCGCTGGCGGGGCGTGGCTACGAGAGGTGCCTCTTGCACGCTGGTGACCTCTCTGTACATACAGCGCGCACACAGCCGCCGCGGCAGCGCGCGGCTCAGGAGTAGGCACCCTGCTCGAGGTTGCGGTTCTTGATGACAAAGGGTTTTCCGGGGACGTAGATGGGCGTGAGCTGGTGCTCGGGGTGCTCCGACGCCTCCCGCTCGTAGAACCCCTCGTTCTTGGCCACCGTCGGGTCGTCCGTCGCGCGCCACGCCTGCCCGCGCGCCCCGCGTGTCAGCCCGCGCGCTGGCGAGCGCTGCCGCCGCCGGCGGCAGAGGGGCGGCGGCGGGACGCGGACGCGGAAGACGGCGTCGAGGTCGACTTGCGGCGCGTCGTCGCCCGGCCAGCCCGCCTCGAGCCACGCGCGCTGCGCCGCCGTGAACTCCTCGGGGTCGTCGGGCAGCTCCTCAAACTCCCTGCGCGACGCGCGCGCCCGCGCCGTCAGCCCGCGCCGCGCCCGCACGGCGCGCGGCGGCGGGGCGCACCGCAGGTAGGCGTCGTCGCAGATGCGAGGCCAGTGCGCCTCCCACCCATCGCCGCCCGTCTCCTCCACCAGCCGCTCGCGCAGCGCGGCCAGCACCGCGTCGTATCGCGCGCGCACTCGCTCGTCGAGGCGGCGGTACGCCGCGATCTCGATGGCCGTGCGGTTGCGCGCGTCCGGGCGCAGCACGCTCGCGCCCAGCTGGCAGAGCATGTGCACCGCCTCCTCGTGCCCGTGGTAGGCCGCCCAGTGGAGCGCCGTCATGTTGTACTTGAGGTTCCACTTCTCGCGCGACTGCGCGTCGGAGAGTACGCCATCGGAGTTGTACTCGCGCTCGTCCCACATCCGCCCGCGCTGCGCAGTCGCGTCCAGCCCCTCCACGTCCGCGCCCGCCGAGACGAGCGTGCGGATCGTCGAGGCGCGCCCGAGCGCCGCGGCCCAATGCAGCGGGGGCCACACCATCGTGAGCAGCGGGTAGCGCATGGCCCGCACGTCCTCGTCGTCCTCGCTGCTGTCCTCCTCCCCGGTCTCCCCTGGGGAAGGCGCAAAAGGGGGCGTAAGTAGGGGGGCGAGGACGTAATGGGGGCGCAAGGCAAGCGCACCGCTGAACATGAAGTCCGGCATTGGCTGGTTCGCGTCCGCTCCCCCCGCATTGATCAGCCGCGCCACCTCCTCGTCTGCCCCCTCCTGCACTGCCTCCCGCAGCGCGCAGTTGGCCATCACCTAACCCCGCCCCGCCCGCGCTCAGCGGCCGCACCGCGCGCGCGCAGGTCGCGCTGGAGAGCACGCGCACCTGTTTGGCGGTGAGGTTGGCGTGGATGGTCATGAGCTCGTGGAAGCGGGCGTCGATCTCGCCGGTGCCGGGGTCGAAGCCGGGGATGCGGAGCAGGCGCTGAATGCTCTCCTTGAGCTCCTCCTCGGGCAGCTCCTCCCACCCGAAGCCGCCCGTGCTCTCCAGCAGCGAGTCCTGCAGCCGGTACCCGCGCCGCCGCGCCCCGCTCGCATTGAACACCGAGCGCGGCGGCGGTGCCGCGTCCGAGTCCTCGGGGCCCGCCTCCAGCCGCTCCTCCATCGAGAGCCGCGACCACTGCTCTGCGCGGCGCGCACGCTCCGCCAGGTGCTGCTTGGCCGCGTCCACCACCACCGCGGAGTCGAGTCGCGAGTACGGGTCCTCGTCGCCCAGCCCGAGCGGGTCGTCGATCGCGTCCCCCTCTAGCTCCGCCTCCACCTGCTCCCGCCCGCCGCACCATTCAACGCGCCGCCGTGCCCGCCGTGCCCGCCGCGCCCGCACCGGCAGCGCGCCCAGCGCGCCGCAGAGGCGCGCACCTTGGAGAGAGTCTCCGCCGCCTCCTCCTCCTGCCCGTCGTTCCCCACCGCCCGCGAGTCTGCCACAGCGCCCCCCCGCGCCTCAGCCGGGGCAGCGCGCGCAGCATGCGGGTCGCGGGGCGCGGACCGTGGCTCTCGAGGAGAGCGAGGAGCTCCTGACGGCGCTGCTCCCGCCGCTCGTCCGCCCGCGACGCCGCCGACTGCCCCCGCCCCGCCTCAGACCTCGCCCCGCCCACGCACCAAACCGCCCACTGCGCGGGCTGCGGGCGCGTGCAGGCCGCGCAGTGAGCCGGCGGCGGCGCGGCGCGCGCCTGCAGCGCGTCCGGCGGCTGCGACGCCAGCAGCTCCTCCGCGTCTGGGGCAAGGCTCCGCCCCGCCGCCCGCCCTGCACCCCCACCCGGGCTCAGCGCGCCGCCGGCGCTACTCTCTGCGCGCACGCAGACCGGGGCGGGGCGGGGTGCATGCGCGGCGGAGGGGTCGGGGGGGGGGGGGCGCGGCGGGGCGGGGCACCGCTCCCCGGCGTACGCGGCGTGCGCGGCGTGCTCGCGCGCGAGGGCGAGTCGCCGGTCGCCCCCCGCGCGCGTCCCCGGCGCGAGGAGGGGGTGGCGGCGCGTGATGAAGATCCCGCGCCTCCCCCAGAGCGCGGCGACGCGCGCACGGCGTCGCGCAACGCCGCCAGGCGTGCCGACGGCGTTTCCGGGTCGTTGGGCGCCGGCGTTGCGCGCGCTCTGCGATGATGTTGTCGACATCGAGCGGACGCGAGGCCGCCGTCCCACTTCCACCGGAGGCCACTGAGGGCGATGCCAGTGCGGCGGCCACCCGCGCCTCTTCCCACGAGCTGGCCGGCCCGCCGCGCGCCTTCATCGCCGCCATCGCCGCCTCGTGCCGAGCGCGCGCCGCCCGGTCGACGGCCTCAAGCTCTTCTTCACTGAGCTTAACGCCCACGCCACGTGTTGAGCGTTCGGAACTTCTTTCGCCCGCCTCTTCGCGCCTGGACGTGCTCGCACCCCTCCGCGGCGACGAGCGCCCAGATGCCGCGGATTCCGCAGGCGCCACGCTGCCCGCGTTCTCTATCCCATCGGCAGGTTCTGTCCCAGCACTGCTGCCCCTCCGTCGACCCGCCCCACGCAGACGCAGCGGCCCAATTGCCAATTTTTCATGCTCGGGGGGGCTGAACTCGCCGCTTGCCCTTGCGAGGGGCGACCGGGTCCTCTCGCTGGGAGACCAATACGCGCAGCCCTCGCTGACCGCGGGAACGTATCCCTCAGAGTGCACAAGAAGTGCAGGGCGTGGGGCCACAGTGGTCAAGGCAACCAGTAACGTGCCAAGCCACGTTTCTTTCCCCGTGCGCCGGCGGCACCAACTCGTTGCGCCCATCCCCGCCCGAGCCAAGGCTCAGCACAGGAATCCGAGACTCAAACCAATTCAAGTTGTGTAGCAAACCCACGTCAGAGGGATCCCAGATGGCCAGGCAAGCGCGCACGACTGCGCCGCGCGCATCCTTGGCGCTTGACCGGTCTCACCATGTCGCTGATCTGTGTGTTTTCTTGCAGGAAGGGAAGGGGTAGAAAGACTGCAGCTGCGGCCGCGGGCGATGATGCTGCAGCGGCCCCGGGCGGAGACGGCGGGCAGGACAGCCAGGTTGAACGGGTAAGCTCCTTGACGCGCGCCACCGGATCGTTCCTCCTTGACGCTGCACCCATGTGTTAGAGACGGACTAAGTAGTGCTGATTGACGATACGTGCGCCCTGGTCTCGGAGTCTTTTCGCCCTGGCCCTGATTCCTCACTCAGAGCTGCCTTGTCGCGCACAGGTAGCGGCGGCTGTCGCGCAGATGAGTGTGTCGAGCGTTGAGGAGGCGGAGAAAGCCAAGGAGGAAGGGGCGATATTGCAAGAGCAACTTTCCGGGGCGGGGGCGAACCATGCAGCGCTGGTTCGCCTGAAACCCGGATCTGGGCTCTAGCGTACTCTGAGCAGCGCTGTCCCTCTCTGTAACACACGGTCGTTGAGCAGGTCAATCGCGCTGCTGATCGCATTTGTGGGCGGATCCAGGGCAGCAGTGGTGCCCAGGCGGCGAGCAAGCTGGGGCAGCTGGCGGCTGTCCAGGCATACGAAGCGATCGTGCGCCGAGCTGTCGCACTCGGGGAAAGCGACGCGACACTCTCACAGCGATTGATCGCGGCTGGCGTCGACTCAGAGCAGGTGAAATCTGCATCTGAGGCTCTCGCAACACGGCAGCCAGAACTGCGTGCTGCGATGCTCGCAGACGCAAGCAGTTTCGCTGGGCCGCACCTAGCCGACTTTGACTGGAAGGTGAACCTCACCGTCGCCTCATCCTCTGCTGCGTCCATGGCACACCCAGCACTGCAGCTCGCCTTGTACGTGGAACACGATGGCGCGCGTCGAGAGGTCATGCTAGAGCTTCCTGAGGCGCAATTCGCAAGCCTTCTTGCCGCGGTCGGAAGCGCGCGCGACGCGCTCGCGAAGATTCCGGCATAGCCATGTGGGGGCTCTTGTTTTGGGGGGCAGAGATGCGTTGTATTTTGTGTCACACGTAAGTTGCATTAGTCTGCACGCGGCCGATGCGAATCTCATTAGAGAAAATTCTCTCAGTGTTCCACACAGGTCATCAGCTTCAAGCCCACCTTCCAGCTGCTCCTCCATTACCTGTTCTTTCCTTGCACGCGAGGCAGCTTTTGCAGTCACAGAGCAACCGAAGCAACTTAGTGAGATTCGAATGCCACAACCCAGCACGCGCAACCTACGCGCACGCACTGTGTGCACGCAGACATTTTCCCTCTCTCGAGGGTTCACTCAGCAACTTGGTTGCGAGCATTGCTTTACTTGGTAGGCAAAGCCCGCCGGTTCGCAAAATCACGTACGTATCGATTACTCCTGCGACTTAGCGTAGATCTCGGCCGCGATACGGTCGCAGTCCTGCTGCCCCTGGGTGGTGACCTTGCGGCCGCCCTTCTCCATCTTCTCGACCACACCGATCTTCTCGAGCTGCTGGAGGCAGCTGCGGATGACACCCCGGGAAGCAGTCTTGAAGCGACCCGGCAGCTGACCGCGCGGCTGCTTGTCGCCATAGACCTTAGAGAACCCACCCACACCGGTGCCCTGGCGCACGTAGAGGCGGCGGGCGAGCGAGGCTGCCAAGAGAAACGGCCGAATCAGTCACCTGAACGGGTCACCACGCACAGAGTGGCCCGCGGCTGATACTTCCAGAACCAAGTCTCGCACGGATATGAGACCTGTCTACAGCTATGCTAGTGCTGCCGACACGGACTCTACAGGATCCGGTAGCTTTTCCCCATCCTATTGAGCTGCACGCGCGCGTGCAGCATGCACCTTCGGCTAGAGGAACCGATTCCAACCTGCCGCACTTCCTGCCTGCTCCCAACTGTATCGCCAAGACTCTTGTGCAATGACAGACAGCATACTCCGCCTCCCCCCCCCATCTGCTGCGCTGCGGGGCTTGGTCAGGGCAGTCACCGCAGCGGATGTAGTACCAGTCCTCGTTGTACGGCGCGAGCTCCTTGAAGGTCCCCGTCTTCATAAGCTCCCAAAGCTCGGGCTTGTCGATCTTGCCCTGCTTCTTCAGGTGAGCAGCGTACATGACGACAAACTCATGAGAGTTGACGTCCTTGACGGTCACGCCCTTGGACATCTGAAATGGCGGCGCGCAGACCTCGTCAGCATCATTTGAGCATGCGCAGGTCTACACACCCACACAAACACCAATCCAACTCCCTAAAACCGCCATGCCAATGCGTGACTAACGACTGAGCGGATAGCGCTAGTAGCTCTCACCCCACCATCGCTCTAGCCTGCCACGCTGCACCCGCCGCACGCCGACCAAGGTGGCTCCGCGAGATCGGCCTTCGAACGGCCACGGTGTCCGCCCGCCACCGGAACATCGGTGGGCAGGCGACAATAGATCCAACCAATCCTCCCTGGAATCCGAGTTCAGCTGCATCCCGCCTCTAGCGCCCACGCCGCCTGTGCTCGCGGGCCACTCTGCATACCTTGCGTGCTGTGCTAGCTCGAGAAACTCGAGAGAGCTTTTTTTTCAGCCTGACCCGGTGGTCAGTTAACTGATAAACCACAAATTTATCAACCAACTATTTTACTTTCGGGAAATATTGATCAAAAATTCGAAGTCAAGTTTTCTGAAAAGTCATTTTCCCGCGAGCCGCTTTGCACTGGAACGTCGTCACCACTCCTCGGGCGCTCGCGCTTGCTTGCGGCACGCAACTGCGGGGCATTTCCAAAGATCGCCGCGTTTCCTCCTGGTCGTACAAAGGGGAGGGACTTACTTCGTGACACCCCGCTTTTGGAGTATCTCGCTGTTCTCTTTTGATCGACATGGAAGCTGTAGACGTGGGCAGCGACCAATACAGAACCGGGCCCCCGCCACCGCCAACCGGGGGAGGGGTCACTTCGGAACCCGTATGTGCACCGACTGCGACTACGCTCAATCTAGATAGCGGCATGGGCTCCGCGGACCTTGCATCGGCGATTCTGGCTGCGCCCATGCTCGTTGCGGGAGCTCCGCCGCGCGCAGCACTGTCACACAGCGTGGAGCAGCCGGGCACACCTGCGCGCGATGAGGCACTGCTTGTGCCCTCCAACGCGTCATCTAATGACGCGGTTGATGAGGCTTTGTACGGACACGTGGGCCCAGACCGCCAGCACTGCACACCGGCGAATTACGCGCCGGCTGGTGGCGGATTGGCCGGGCCGCAGCCTTCAGGCGGCGCCTACCGCGCACTTGCCGCGCAGCCGCGCGAGCTGGAGCCGTGTTATCAAGGGGACGAAGAGGGCCGGAATGGCGAGCTCATCCCGGACCTCGATCGACCGGACGACCCGCGCGCGCGGGGGTTGCGAGCTGCGGGCGGCAGGCTCTTCGAGCTGCGCCCGCGCCTAGCGGAGCCGCTGCGGGTCGCGGCGTGGGGGTCCTCGCACAACTTCCAGCTCGGGACGGGGCAGTACGACGCGCAGCGCGCGCCCGTCCTCGTCGACGCGCTCGACGCCATCGGAGGCGTCGTCGATCTCGCGTGCGCCCAGCCCCGCCCCGAAGCCCCGCCCCGCCCTACCCGGGCCCCGCGCGTTCTCCTGACGCACGCTGTGGGCGGGGGTAGGTGCGGCGGAGACCACTGCGCGGCAGTGGATGCCGAGGGGCGGGTCTACACGTGGGGCCTTGCTGAGCGCGGGCGGCTCGGCGGGCACCGCAACAAGGACAGCCCTGCGCCGGCGCGCGTGCGGGCGCTCGGGGAATGCCGTGCAGCGGCGGTTGCGTGCGGGCTGGGCACGACGGCGTGCGTGAGCGAGGCCGGGCAGCTCTACACGTGGGGGGCCGGGAGCTCTGGGCAGCTCGGGCACGGCGACCTCGGCGACGAGTGGATCCCCCGCGCCGTCGCCGCCCTCCAGCACATCCGCATCGTCCAGGTCCGCCGCCCGCGCCCCCCCCCCCCACGCGGGCCGGACCAGCCTCGTTGCAGAACGCTGCGGCGCGAGGGGCGCGGCGGAGCGGTGAGTGGGGTGCGGGGGCGCAGGCGGCGCTGGGCGTGGAGCACTCTGCGGCGCTGACGGTCGATGGCCGGCTGTTCACGTGGGGCCGCGGGGACCAGGGCCAGCTCGGCCACGGCGACTGCGAGCCGCTGGTGCTCATTCCGCGCGAAGTCAGCCTCGCGCACGCCGTCGACACGCCGCCGGAGCTGCCGCTGCCTGCGCGTCGCAAGGGCGCGGCGGGAGGCGAGGAGGAGAGCGAGGAGGAGGACTTGGCAGCGGGGATCGGCCTTGCCCGCGAGCTGCTGACTGCGGTGCCTGAGGGCCCGCCGGGCGCCATCGCGGGCGCAGATATGCGTGCGGGGTTAGGCCAGGGCGAGCACGTGGAAGTCGGGAGCGCGGTGCTGGTGTGCTGCGGGCAGACGATGACGCTCGTGCTCACAGACCGGGGGAACCTCGTCGTGTTCGGGTGGTCTGACTCCGGCGCGCTTGGCCTGGGGCGCACGCAGCTTGCGCCGGGCCCGACACGCATTTCAAGCCGCATCCTCGCGCTGCGCACGTTCGTCGGCTGCGCCGTGGGCGACGACCATTGCGCAGCAGTCACGACCAAGGGCGGCGTCTACACATGGGGGCAGGGCGTGTTCGGTGCGCTCGGGAAGCCTCCCGCCAACCGCCTCCACCACCCACCGGACTGCCTCCGCCCTTACCGGCTCAAGCTGCCTGACGATGCACGCGCACGCCAAGTGAGCTGCGGCGCCAACTACACTGCAATCGTGTGCCGTGACGACTCGCTGTATGTGCTCGGCGACGGGGACTGGACCTTGCGTCAGATCCGCCCGACGCCTGGCAAGGACGCGGAGGAGCGCGCACCGCTCGATGCGGTTGAGGTAGTTTGTGGGCGATTCCACACTATGGCCCTGATCGCTTCCGACCAGGCTGAGTATCTCCGCGAGGGGGAAACGAGGTGGCAGCGGCTCGTCGCCAACCCGGCCCGCTCGTTCTGGAAGTCCTTTATGCAGTGGTAGGGGCCAAAATCGAGCGAAATTATTAAACTTCTCGTCATGTTGCCACCCTCGCGCGTACAGACATTCTCTCTTCCCGACCTACAGAGTGTGCCGCGCTGCTCCAGCAGTTGTGTATTTACTCCAGCCCCGCCCCCGCCCCGCTCCGCACTGGAAAACGAACTGCCGGCAGCCTGCACCGCGTGCCCTCACCGCACTGCTCTCATTTTCAACGAATGAATCAGGCTGTACGGATGTTCGCAGTCTCGTGCTTGGGTGGATGTGGGGAACTCACGCGCTCCGTCGCCCGGAAGCTGCCTGCTCGACATGGGTCGAGAGATGGGACGCTGGAAGGTCAGCGTCTGCCTCCTTGTGCTTTCCGCCCTAGTCATTGGGGCGGACATTGCTGTTTCGAACCCTGAATTCCACTCCTCGCAGCGTGATGCTCTGTTGGGGCCTGTCTCAGCGACACGGCCAGAGCAGACTCAAATTGGCGCCAATGCCGTGCTTCGCCCTGGTCTCCGCGTCAAGCGAGAGAACTCGGAGGGAAGACGGCTGCCCCGACGAGATTCGACCACTTTACAACTCCGGAATTATTCCACACCGACGATCCGCCTGCCACACCGAAGAAACAGGAACGCGAGGCGCGTTGGGCCGATCGGTCGGCGGAGAGAAGCATCCGTTTATTGATAAACAGTTGCAGATCGCAGAGCAGATATGGGGAAAGATACCATTCTAACCCTCGCGAAACTTGGCCGCGATCATTCCGCACGTAAGAGCAACAGTATCCTCGTGGGGCTCGAACGATCTTGATCGCATTCGTTGTACCGAGAGAAACTTGTCGAAAAGCACGCATGCGAGCGCGGTTGTGCTCGTGAGAAGATGGTAAGCCTTGGCGAAGCCGAGGATAATTCTCTTGGAAGCGTGCAAGACCTCATTCTCGTGGTTTTTGAAGCTGACGCACAGCGCGCTTGATGATTCGACTGCACCATGGGTCTCACGAATCCAATCCGCGTACGCATCGAGCTCCGGAGTGGGTGTGGAAGACAAGGACGACGTATCTGTCGAAGCTCTTGATCCTAATGAGGAGGAGGGAGGAGAGTTTAACGAGTTCCTTCGGCGCTTGGTCTCTCTGACGTATTCGATGGGTGAAGGACTGTGTGCCGAGGCGTGCACGGCAATAGGCCCGTCTGTGGACACAGCATGAGAGTTCCGTTTGCGCGAAAACTCTTCGGAGAACCTTGTCTGCAC
>ENA-UOXV01005814-UOXV01005814.1-marine-metagenome-genome-assembly--contig:-NODE-5814-length-13296-cov-7.107847_pt1 | contig 13296 bp, 14 predicted proteins | sample MGYA00238165_ERZ766961 | MGnify/ENA primary metagenome ERZ766961 (study PRJEB28924, sample SAMN03173240) | marine metagenome | biome: Marine; feature: Water; material: Subsurface seawater | place: North... | reverse complement strand
CGAAGAGATGGTGAAAGTAAAATTAAAATGTTTATTACAAAACTGGCTTATAAATCAATCAATCTATTATCGAATATAAACTTACAGACAAATGTTGGAGACTTTAAACTTATATCAAGAAGAGCTATGCAAAGTTTATTAAAAATAAAAGAGATAGATCCATACATGAGAGGTTTATCAGTTTGGGTTGGTTATAAACAAACATTTGTAGATTATATAAGAGAAAAAAGATTGCATGGAGTAACTCATTATCCCTTACTTGGATCAATAAATCCTATAGCTGAATTTATTAGAGGCATTGCATCATTTTCAGTTGCCCCACTCTACTTTTCTATACTAATTGGAATGGCTAGTTTGATAATTTCTTTTGGCCTAATCGTATACAGCCTTTATATAAAATTTACAGGTATTGCTGCTCCAGGTGCTAGTAGTATACTTATAACTATTACTTTTTTCAGTAGTATGATTTTAATTATTTTGGGAATAATTGGTATCTATATAGCCAGAATTTATGAACAAATTAAGGGTAGACCAAGATATATAATTGAGGAAATTCTCTATTCAAAAAAATTAAATACTTAAATATTTATTTAGATGCAGTAACTAATAAAGTATCTGTTAGTTTGTTTTTTTTTAAAAACTTTTCGTATGAATTTATTAAGCTTTGATCATTGTACTTTTTGTAAATTGTATGTCCTTGAGGTTTTTGTTCTAAAAACCATCTAAAATGATTTAAAAAATTGTATCTTTGAATATATTCAACTTTTATATTTTTGTATCCAGAAACTATTAGAATTTTTTTAATTGATTTTTCTGTATGCAATACAAGGTGTTCACTCCATAAAGAAAACTTTTTAAATTCATCTAAATTGAACAACAGATCCTTTGAATGAGGTATTTCAATAATAATTTTTCCATTTTTCTTTAAATTATTTCTTATTTTTTTAAGAACGATGATTGGATCTGGAAGATGCTCTAAAACATGAAACATAGTTATAAAATCATATGACTTATTTATAGAATCCAAGGATGTAAATAATTTAAATCTGTTATTTAATTTTTTTATTAATGGTATATTTACCTCATAACCATTGAGCTCACTTGCTACTTTTTTTGCTAAACTTAAAAAAGTTCCAATTCCACAACCAAAATCTAAAACAGATTTATTTTTAATTTTATTTTTAATATAAGAGTATCTTCGTAAATCATCATTAGGTGATATAAATTTTACTCTCTTTTTTCCAATTTTATCTACAGAAATATTATTTTTTTTTGACTGTTTTTCAAATTGAGCTATTTCTTTTTTATAAACTTTGTAGGAATGATTTATGCTCGACAAAAAGATTACATTAGAGATTGTATCTTTGAGCACAGCAATCCTCATATCTCTTGTTCTAGAGCTAAAAACTTCTAAATTTTTTCTTTTTATTAATTTAAGATTTAATAAATCGTAAAAAATTTTATTATTTTTTAATTTATTTGAAATTGATTTATTAAGCTTTTTCATTATATTTTTTTAAATCACTTAATTTGATCTGGTTAATATTTTTGACATAATTTAATAATGAGGATCTACTATGATTATATAATTTAATATTTTTTACTTTTGCAATTTTTGCTATTAAGTTCAAATTTCCTTTTATATATTTTAAATCCTCTTCAAATGCACTTTTAATTGTTAATTTTTTAAAATTAATATTTAATTTTATAAAATCTTTTATGAAAATATAAAACTTTGTAAACTTTGATACAAACAAGTACTTTAGAAAATAAATGAAGGTATTTTTTATTTTATATTCAGCTCTAGAATACTCTATAAATGCATCGTGAAAGAGATTGTCACATTGCTTTTGTATTTTAGTATTGTCCTTATAATAATTATCCAAATGATCTTTTTTCTTCAGGGGTAATTCAATGCCAGTAAAAAAGATCTTTTTACAACCTAATATCATTGCGAATGCTATAGCCTCAATTGCAATTGTTCCTGCTGGATAACTAAGCGTTTGGCTTAGCTTAAATTTTTTTTTTAAATAATCTTTTATTGATCTATCTTGAGAATCGATAAGATCACAACAATTTTTTTTTATTTTACATTTTTTTTTATTTAAATGTATGTGATCCCAAGCAAACCAATTAATTTTTAATTTTTTTTTTAAAAAATTTTCTGACTTAAATCTATAATTTCCATAACTATTAGTATCAGAAAAGATAAAATAAGTTTTTTTAAAACTATTAATTAAATTTAAATGTGATTTTACCTCAGGAATTGGAAAAAATTCATTACTGGCAAGCCAATAATTTGAGTGAAAAATTTTTTTTCCTCTTAATATAACATCTCCCACTGTAATTATAACTCCTTTAAAATTTTTAATTGGAAATTCATTAAAGTTATTGGCTCCACCAATAATAAGGCAAGACTTGCCTTTTTCTTTGTCATCAAAATATTTCAAACTATTTATTTTCATCAGATTTTCTTTTTTTGTGAAACTAGAGCGTAAATTAATCTTTCATATCCCCATGCTATACATGCGGAATTAATAATTTTACCAGTACTGTTTATAATTTGATACTTTTTTGAAAGAACATCTAAGTGATTATTAAATGACCCAACAGCTAACCATTTTCTTTCATCACATAGCCAAAATTGAATCTCATATTTTAACTCATTAATTTTTTGATATGCCATTCTGCTCATGCCTTTTTGTGAAAAAAAAGCGTCTGATGCTGTTACTATTCTAAAATTTATTTTTTTTAAAACAAAATATTTTTTAAAATAGTCAAGTGTATTCTTTAAAAACAAATTAATAAATTTTTTATCACCAAAAGCAACATACTCCCTCATAGTAAAGGATTGCAATCTCTCTAAAGATTTATAATTTTTATTTTCAAATCTGTTACAAGAACTTATTGAATTATAAACAATGTTTTTATTGATTTTAGTTTTTTTAAGTGTCTCAAAACAATGATAACAAACTGCAGGAGACATAACCATTTTAGGTAAATCTAATTTTTTTTTAATTAAATTTAAATCACTATGTTTAAGATCAGACACTTTATCTATTGATGAAATTTTTTTTTCAATATTTGAAGTGAAAAAAACATGATGGGAAAAATTTGACAAATATCCATTATCTATGAGACTATCTGTGGGTAGCATACTATGAACATGCATATTCTGAAAATTAGATTTTTTTGAATAATCTAATAGTAATTTATCTAAATTATTAAATTCTTTAAGCAATTCACCCTTCATTGTAAATAATCCAGGGCTAATTTCTTTTAATTCTTTTTTTTTTATAAGTTTATCAAAGGTTTTAATTTTATTTGGAAATGATTTAGTATGATTTGTAAAAATAATTCTTTCTTTTGAAAAAGCTTTATCTGTTGCTATTCTATTAATTATTTTTATTACATCTTTTTTAATCAATTCCTTTTCATTTTTTTCAATTTTTTTAATCATTTTTAAAAGAATTAAATCTTTTTCAAATTTACAAGAAATAATTTTAGAACTTATATAATTTATTCTTTCAGATAATGCCTTTTTTTGATCCGGCAAATTCAATACAAAATTTTGAATCTTAATTATCATTTAATTTTTTTAGTATTATTTTAGATGATGACATTTCTGGAATATCCTTGTTAGCAAATGTAACTGAAAATTTTTTTTCAATCGTCGATATTATTTGCATGTGGTTGATAGAGTCCCATTTTTTTAAATTAGTCATTTTCAAATCATTTTTGATATTGGTTTTAATATTTAAAACCTTTATAATTATTTTATTAATATCCTGAATATTAAGATTTGGATTTTTTTTTATTTTTTTTAATTTTTTAAGCTTTATATAATCGTCTCTATAAAAATTGTAAAAATAAGCATTAATAAATTTTTTTGTCGTAATGTTTCTGTAATAATCTCTAACAATAAAAGATTTTACATATCTTAAACTTTTTAATGAGCTTATAACTCTCGCATTATTCTCCATGGTATATCCATATAGTCTATTAAATTCTAAAACATCAAAGATGTATGAAAGAAGGGCATTTTGAACATACATAATATAATTTTGACCCCAAAAACTAGGATCTATACCATAACCCCATTCTAAACTTTTTCTTTCACTGCTAATATTTGTAAGTTTACAGGTACCAATTAATTTTTTAGATCTGTTGTCAATCAAAAACCAAAACTTTTGGGCTGTTAAAAATTTTCCAGTTTCTAAATTTTTATTTTTCTTTAAATATTCAGTTGCATCTTTCATTGTTTTAAAAGGCTTGTATTCAAAAAATTCATAGAATTTTTCAAATTTTGAATAATTAAGAAACTGATTTAAATATTTGTTTTGGAAAGATATTGGTATAAAAATTATTTTGTTATTTATATCAATTGGTACTTTTGAGTTTAATAATTTATAGGTTTTATCTTTCATATTTTTTGAAATAATTAACTGTTTTTTTTAAAGCCAAACATTGATGATTTATTATTCTATTCGATCCTTGATTTGTAGTAAATAATATCAATTTTTTTTGTAACTTCTTAGCAACAGGAGTGCCGTGACAATTTTTTATACAGTGCTTGTTGCATGTTTTAAAACACCTGCCTATTAAATTATTAATTATTGCTTTTTCTTGATTCAATAATTTGCTTGCAGCATAAAATGGTTCGCCCCCAAAATTCATAAAAATTTTTCTAAATTTTTTCCAACTAATTTTTTTTGAACTTAAAAATACTGCAAATGTATAAAAACTTGAGTAAATCTTATCTAAATTTTGAACTTTCAAAATATCCTGATTTATTAATATTTTTCTAAATTTTTCTCCAATATTTCTTCTTTTATCAATTAAGAATTTAGAATTTTCCAATTGCCCTAATGCAACAGCCGCACTAAATTCACTCATTCTATAGTTATATCCTATTTGATCAAAACGTGCATAATTAGGATTCTGTCTTAAGTTTTTCGATATATTTATTTGATCATTTGAAGCCCTTAAAACTTTAAAACCTAAATTAGATATTTTTCTCATTTTTTTTGCAAGTTTTGAGCTATTTGTAGCTATAATTCCACCATCTCCTGAAGTTAACTGTTTTGCAGATTGAAAACTCCAACAAGAAATATCTCCAACTGTACCCGTCAATAAACCATTTTTATCATATGCTCCGAAAGCCTCAGCACAATCTTCGATAAGATACAATTTATATTTTTTGCATAAATTTTTCAAATTTTTCAAATCACAAACACCACTATACATATGAACTGCTAAAATAGCTTTTGAATTTTTCGTAATTTTTTTTTTTAAATCATTTTCATCTAGTAAAAAGTTATCTTTATTTACATCAACATAAATAGGCTTTAATCCAGCTAGATGAATTGTTGTTGCACACATTACAGGCGTGAGTACCGGAACCAACACTTCTTCATTTTTTTTTAAACCTAAAGACAAAAAAATTGTGTGCAAAGCTGATGTACAAGAGTTTATTGCAATTGAAAATTTTAAGTTATGATAATTAGACCATTTTTTTTCAAGTTTTGTTTTAAAAGACCCTCCTGGTATATTTAGACCTTTTTCTATTAATCTATTTAAATATTTTTTTTCCTTACCTGAAAATCTCCAATTATTCATTTTGAATTTGATAATATTTTTTTTTGGTTAAATTTCCATTGTTTATTTCTAAAATAATTAATTTTGCTTAAATCTAAATTTTTATCTAAAAATTTGTTTATTTTTTTTCTAGATGCAAAGCTTCCAAACTTATCATAAATTTTTTTTAATAAAATATAATCTTCAATATAATCTAAAGTTAATCGATATTTTTTTTTTGTAATATATTTTGAGTTATACAATTTTTTGACTTTTAATAATTTTGATGAATTTAAAACATAATTGTCTATCATTTCCGTGTCTTTTTTATTATTGAAAAGCTTATTTATTGTAATTAACTGTTCTACTCCATAAATTGTAAAAGAGTATCCTTCGCTTGCAGCTCCTGATGATGAATTTGATGATGGCTTTATAATATCAGATTTACCTAGGAACTTTAAACTTTTTTTAATATTTAGGTGATCAAAAAAAGGATCATCTGCATCCACAGTGTGAAAATATTTTAAATCAAATTTTTTTGCACATTCATACCATCTTAAAAGTTTATTTTTATTAGAACCTTGGTAAATTTTTATTGAATATTTTTTTGCATATAATTTAAATTTATTATCACTTTTATTTTGAGTGGTACAAATTACTGGAATTAAATTAAAATTGATGCATCTCAGTATAATATGGTCTAAAATTGTATAACTGCCAAACTTAAGAAAGCATTTTTTTTTTAATCTTGACGATGAACTTCTTACAGTAATAAAACAATAATTCTTCATATTAATTTTGATAATTAGGCATATACATATACTCTAAATGTTATATAACAATTTGTAATATGAGATATCTTAATATTAGTTTACCAAATCATTGTTTTATAATTGCTGAAATAGGCATTAACCATAATGGAGATATAGAAATAGCAAAAAAATTGATTGATGAAGCCAAAAAAGCTGGATGTGATGCAGTAAAATTTCAAAAAAGAACAATTGATATTGTATATGATGAAAAAACCCTGTTATCAAAAAGAGAGAGTCCCTGGGGAACCACTCAAAAGGAACAAAAAGAGGGTTTAGAATTTTCAGAGATTGAATATGACCAAATTGATCAATATTGTAATAAAAAAGAAATAGAGTGGTTTGCTTCTGCTTGGGATTTAAAAAGTTTTGATTTTTTAAAAAAATATAATTTAAAAAATAATAAAATTGCTTCAGCAATGATAACTCATAAAAAATTTTTAGAACACGTTGCTCAAAGTAAAGTTCATACTTTTATTTCAACAGGCATGTCCACAATGGAGGATATAACTTATGCAGTTGAAATATTTAAAAAATATCAGTGTGATTTTACATTGATGCATACTGTTTCAACGTATCCTACTGATGAAAAAGAACTAAATTTAATTAATATAATTAAATTAAAAGAAAAATTTGATTGCAAAATTGCTTATTCTGGTCACGAAACATCACCTGGACCAAGTGTTATTGCAGCTATGCTGGGTGCAACAGCTATAGAAAGACATATTACATTAGATAGATCAATGTATGGTTCTGATCAATCGGCATCTTTAGAGCCATATGGACTAGAGCTAATGGTAAATAATGTAAGAAGAATTAATACAGTGATAGGAAATACAGAAAGAAATGGAGCTTTTGAATCTGAAAAACCAATTGCTAAAAAACTAAGGTATTGGGAAAATTAGTTTTTTATAAAATAATATTTTATGAAATTTGATTTAGAGTTAAAAAAACAAATTAGAGAGAACATAAAAGTTAAAAAAAGTTTGGTATTAATGTCAAAATCATTAATTAATGCAACAAATTCAATATACCAAACTTTAAAAAATAATGGAAAAGTATTTCTTTGTGGAAATGGTGGATCAGCTGCAGATGCTCAACATCTCGCTGCTGAATTTCTTATCAGACTACGTCCGAATGTAAATAGAAAAGCTCTACCATTTTTAACTCTTGCGACTGACACTTCTACTATAACGGCTTGTGGAAACGACTACAGTTTTAATGATATATTTTCAAGACCATTTGAAGCACTAGCAAATAAAAACGATTTACTTTTTGCGATAAGTACTTCTGGCAATTCAAAAAATATAGTTAATGTGCTTAAAAAATCTAAACAAAAAAAAATAAAAAGCATTTCTTTACTTGGTAATAATGGAGGTAAAGCTAAAACTTACTCTGATGTACCTATAATAGTAAAAAGTAAAAATGTTGCAAGAATTCAAGAGGCTCATATTTTTTTAGGCCATTTTATGCTTCAAATGGTTGAGGATAAAATTTTAAAAGATGAAAAAGCTAAATTTTAATTTTATTATATACTTCTATACATCTATCAAGTAATTTTAAGTCATAGTTTAGGTCAATCTTTTTTTCTATAATTTCAAACTTTAACACTGATCTTTTTTTTAAAGAAATTTTTTCTGAAATATTTGCTAGCAGATTCTGATCTGTTAAATTTTCATATTTAAAAAATAATATATTCTTTTCATTTAAAAATTTATCTATTGCGTTTTGATAGAACAGCAACCATTGTTCAAGCCAGTAATTTAAATCTAGATTGTTGGAATAATTATCAGAAATATTCCAAGGTTTATGATCTATACCAAATTCAAAATGATTTAAATATGACATATAATCTCTAATAAATTTATTTTTAAATTGAAGATTAATAAAGTTTTTATGCTGAGATAGTAATGAGAAAGAATGCTGAAGAGGATGTCTTATTGGAGACAAAATGATTGCATTTGGAAAAGCTTTTTTAATATAATCAATTCTTTTGAAATTATTGTTTTTACTTAAGTATCTTGCGCCATTAGATACTAAACTTATGTAATTAACCATTTCATTCACTATTTCACTTTGACTAAACATGGAAAAAATAGCTTCATCAAATGCTTCGGGACTACTTAAATCAATATTTATTCTATCTTGATGAAATCTCTCTAATTTAATATTTTTTTTTTTAATAAAAAATTTTGATATATTTGGTGACATTATAAACGGCATATTATTATAAGTGAGACTAATAAATTCTCCAGATGAATAAAGCCGTTCTAATAATATAGTGGTTCCTGACCTGGGTAAGCTAGATATAAAAACATGTTTTTTTTCAATTACATTTTGTTCTTTTTTGAGAAAAAATATTTTTTCTAATTCATACAAGGACTTTTTAGTAAAATTATTTCCTAAAATAAACTGATGAAGTATTTTTTGAATAAAATTGTAATTAATCATTTTCTAATTATTTTATAAAAATATATAAATATAATTGAAAATATTATATTTTTAAAAGAAAGAAGAAATATAAAAAAATCTCTATTATTTAAATATATAATATAAATAAAAAATAAAATTATACATAGTACTGTTAAAATTTTTAGAAAATTTTTTATAATAAATTTCAAAGTAGTAAAATATTCTTTTTCATCAATTTCATTTTTTTTTAGAGTAAAAAAAAAATTTTTTAAGGTTTGAAAAGAATTTTGAATTATTGAAAAGAAATTAATTTTTTTTAAGAATTCAAAAATTACTATAATTATTATTAAACTTAATATGAAATAATTAATCAGATTTTTTTTTCTTTCTTTTATTGGTTAAATATTTTTTAATTGGAAAATAAATAACACCAAAAATTAATCCTAACAAAGCTAATAAAAAACCAAGCGTAGACAATATAATTCCCATACCAAGACCTGGACCAATATAAGCATGTGCAATTGAAGGTAATAAAAAAAATATACTTATAAAAATATTTAAAATCATAACTGTGTTTATAGTGTTATTATTTAAATTTATAAGATAAAATTAACTAGAATTAAATGATATGTTGAAAAAAAAAAATTTAATTATTGTATTTATAGCTCTAATCCTTTTATTGATAATATTAACTTTTTATGGGGGAATACTAAGACATCATTATTTTGGTGGTGATAAATTTAAATCTTTAAGATTAATGAGTGTTTTTATCGCTGAAATACCAAGTAATATTTTTAAAATTTATGATTCTTTCTCTAACAAAAATTTTACAAACCAAAACATATATGTAGAAAATGATTTACATATAGGAAAAAATGGCTTTATCAAATATAAGGATCACAAATTTAACGGAATTCTTCTACTTGCGAGATATGATGGTAATATAAAAAAATCTGTAGTTGAAATAGTTGACCTTAACAAACAAAAAATTTTACATAAATATCAGCCTGACTTTCAGAAAATATTGGATAATACAAAAATAGATCAGGAAAAATTTATCTTCCTAAAAAGAGACCGATCAAAAAATATATTTCCTATGAAAAATCCACTATTTGATGAAGATGGTGGGTTAATTTTTCATGGATCGTATACTCCTTTAATTAAAATAAATTTTTGTAGTGAAATTGAATGGATAGAAGATACAAATGTTTTTCATCACTCTATAAATAAATCTTTAGATGGAAATTATTGGGTTTCTTCAGAAATATATCCTAATAGCATAGACAGTGAATATATTGGCACTAGTCGTTTAGAAAATACAAAAGACGATAGATTTAAGAATAAATTTATCGATGATGCAATAACCAAAGTCTCTTCAAAAGGTGAAATAATATTTCAAAAATCTTTAGCACAATTATTTATTGAAAATAATCTCGGCTATTTAATATTTGGTCAGCAAAATTTTAATTTAGATCCTTTTCATTTAAATGATATTGAAGAGGTCAAAATTAATTCTGAATATTTTAGAAAAGGTGATTTATTTTTAAGTGCAAGAAATTTATCTACTATAATACAATATAGACCTGAAACAGACAAAATAATCAGATTAATCAATGGAGAATTTCATATGCAGCATGATATTGATTTTATAGATAATAAAACTATCTCTATTTTTGATAATAATAGAATTAATAATTTATCTGGCTCAAAAGTCATGGGTAATAATAAAATTAAATACTTTGATTTTGAAAATAATTTTTTTTATGAAAGGTATAGTAAAATTTTATCTGATCAAAATGTAAAAACAAAAGGACAGGGTTTAATTGAAATAATAGATGAGGATACAATTTTAATTGAGGAGCATGAACAAAATCGCATCATAATTGCTAATGAAAATGATGTGATTTTAGAATATTATAATATGGCAGAAGATGGAAAAAGATATAATCTTTATTGGTCAAGATATTTAAATGATCAAAAAGAAATAAATTTCATTTATGAAAAATTAAAAAATAAAAAATGTAATTAATTAAATTATTGTTCTCCCACCATCTATAGTCAAAACTGCACCAGTTACATAAGATGAAGCTTCACTAATCATATAAGCAATTGTAGCCTCATATTCATTTTCACTTGCAAGTCTTTCAAGGGGAATCAGTTTTTTTATTTTGTTAATAAAACTTTGAGGTTGATTGTTAAAAATTCCTCCAGGAGCTATTAAATTACATCTTATATTTTTTTTTGCCCAATATACAGCTGTATATTTGGTTAAACCCACAATTCCATGTTTTGAAACAGAGTAAGATACTGGTTTAACATATTTCATTTTCTTATCATTATTATAAATTCTATTATCTGGAGCAATTATTGATAAATCTGAACCTATATTTAAAATTACTCCATAATTATTTTCAGCCATTTCTTTTCCAAAAAATTTTGTACAAATTAATGACCCAGTCAATGAAATATTTAAATCTCTTTTCCAAATTTCTATATCAAAGTTTTCCAACTTCAATTTAGAATTATTAAAATTGTTTTTTTTATCAAATTTATAATCAGCGGCAGCATTGTTAATTAATGCACCAATTTTAATTTTTTTTTTTTTTAATAATTTAATTATATTTTTAATTTGAGCTTCATTACTTATATCTGCTTTGAATATATTTATTTTTTTTTTATATTTTAAGTATATTTTTTTTTTTATTGTTACTAATTTTTTATAATTAATATCAATTAAAATTGGATTACCATTATTATTACATACTGCATTTATATGTTGTTGACCCATTAAACCAGCTGCGCCAGTAATTACCACATATCTGTTTTTTAAATCGAAATAATTTTTCATAATTAACTTTATAAACAAAATTTAATTAAATAATTATCAAATAAGACTTTTAATTAAATTCAAATTATTTTTAGCGGTTTTTACAGGATCATTGCCCCTTATACTTTCAAAAACACAGTTTTTTTTATATTTTATGTGTCTAAGCGAATTCATAGCTTTTTTAAAATCTACTTTTCCTGAATTTAACTTTACGTTTTTTCCGGCAAAATTTTTATCTTTGATATGAACATGACCTATATGTTTTCCAAATTTTTTTATATCATCATATAAATTAATTTCTAAAGTAGACCTGTTTCCAAGATCATAAAGGAAGTAAATTTTTTTATTTATATTTTTAACTATTTTTTTAAAATTTAAAAAATCAATATTAGATTCCATTAAAATTTTTATTTTTTTTTTGCTTGCTTTAGAGGCAATTAAATTTAAATTTTTTAAAAAAGATTTATAATTTTTATAATTGATTTCACTTTTACCATACATCGGTAAAATTAAATATTTTATTTTTATAAGTTCAATATTGTTAATTAACTTTTCATAATAATTTAAAGTTTTAATTTTCCTTAAATCATTTGAAATTATCCAATCATCACAAAAACTATAACTAATTAAATTATTTTTTTTTAATTCTTTTTTTATTTCATCAATTTTCTTTAAATTCCATATTGGATTTTTTTTATTCAATTTTCTTTCAGAAAAAAATTCTATGAAATCAAAACCAGTTTCTTTTGCTATTTTAAATTCTTTTAAATATTTTTTTGGGAAGTTTTGTAAGCGATTTTTTGGAGCTTTTGAAAGTCTTCCTTGTACTATTCCAAATTTAATCATTTTAATTATTTTTCATATATATTTTAATTTGAATATTGTATTGTATTTTGAAAATCCGTTATTTTTGCATCATCATATTTTAAAGTGTCTGCTTATAGGGTAAAATGAAAGATGTACCTGGGAATATTTCAAAGTATTTGAACTTAAATTCTTTTTTAATTTCTTCGAGATGAATATCATTGTGATAAATAATTACAGATTTGTTATTATTAATATTTTCATAATTATTTTGTAAAAATATTTTCATAATACCAAATCTAAATGGATTATATAAATAAATTAAAAATTTTTTATCTTCTAAAAAAAAATTTCTCGCGTCCTTGTAAAGTAAACTAAGATTCTTATGTCTGTAATTAATTAAATTTTTTTTACCTATTTTAAAAAAATTTTTTTCAAATTCAATACCTTGATAACTCTGGAAATAATCTAGTTTGTTTAAGACGTAATGCATTAACAATCCAGAACCTGAGCCAATATCAATAAGATTAAATGTGGTATCAATAAAATTGTTTTTTAAACAATAATTAATATTTCTCTTTAATAGCAATAATGGAGCCGGCTTGTTTTGAATTGCTAGTTCTAATGATGTGTTTTGAAAATCAGTAACTTTAGGATATATGTATTCCGCAGTTATAAGTTGATTTTTTTTAATGTAAAATTTTAAATAAAGAAAATTTAAGATTAACTCTCTGGCTTTTTCTCTGTCCAATAAAGCATTCTTAAATAGAACTAAAATATATTTTAGTTTTTTAAAAAATATTAATATCATAAAAAATTCTTTTCAGTGCATAAATCAAGCCAATTGAGCTATTAGTACTGGTCAGC
>ENA-UOXV01005812-UOXV01005812.1-marine-metagenome-genome-assembly--contig:-NODE-5812-length-13297-cov-6.281453_pt1 | contig 13297 bp, 17 predicted proteins | sample MGYA00238165_ERZ766961 | MGnify/ENA primary metagenome ERZ766961 (study PRJEB28924, sample SAMN03173240) | marine metagenome | biome: Marine; feature: Water; material: Subsurface seawater | place: North... | reverse complement strand
GATCCAGCCCTCGATCCCAGCAGTGACTGGCGCTGCGTCCTCGATGTAGCTCTGCATCGAAGCCGAGAGCCGCGTGCCTGATCTGCTGCTGCCCCCGCCGCCCCCGCCGCTCCCGCCGCCGCCCCCACCCGACGAGCCCCCGCGCGACTGCCCGTATTTGCTGCGGCGGTATTGCACGTACTGCCGTACGGGGTCGGCTGGGTCGAGAAACGGCGCGGTCCTGGAGCGGGAGGTGCGTGTCCCGCGCGACCCCCCGCCGATGCCTAGGGCTGCGACCTGGCGCTCCAGCTGGTCGACCTGGTCGACCTGGGAGTTCAGATTAGCGACCGTGTTGCTCAGCGGTATGGCGCCACGTGTTCGCGACCAGTCGGCTTGCTGCCGGGAGGCGTCACGGCGCACGGCGCGCCCCCCACTCTTCATGCGTTTCCCTGCCAAACTCCAGGAAGCGTAAATAAAGACGATTGTGCATAGCAAGGCAGCTGCTGTGCCGTACAGCACTGTGCCACGGGTGCGCGCAGATCCTTTTCGGTTTGACCTGAGAAGGAATGGGGCGAGATGGTGAGATGTCGCGACTTGGCACCAGCAGCAAGGCTGATTCAGGAGAGCCCCGGTCAAAAATTGCAGCGGATTGCGGCGGAGGATCCATAGTACAATCGAGGTGTCAAGTTGCGGGGGGGACGTCCACGGGGCTGCCGGGGTCCTTGAGTTCTGGACAAGGAACTGGGGATCTAGCAGAGGGCTGAACTGCGCAGGGGCAGGAAGAGACCCTGGTACAAAGGGCGACTCAAGGTCATCGTCCCACTCGCTGCTCTCTCTCCGATTTCCGATGCCAAGCCACGCGACGATCTTTGCACCGACAATCTCTCCCGCCATCTTCACACCATCAACACGCCGCGTACCTGCCTTTCGGTGACTCACCCTCGTTCCAAGGCGCTTGCTACGAAAAGCTCCACATCAGAGGCGGGCCTGAACAATCAAACCCACGGGAAATTGGCGCGGGGTCCCTGTGAGTGCGGAGCACTAGGGGCTCTGCTGAGCGCAGGGCTCGAGCGCCCACCCGGCAGCTGCCATGCCATCGTATACATCTAGACGGCGACCAGTTATTCCGTGGTTGCTTCTAGCGATGAGTGTGCAACTTTCGGGAAGCTCGCTCGCTCCGCTGAAGCTACTCAGGAATTCCAGCAAGGCCCTGTGCATGGATGGTTCACCAGGAGGATACTACTTTCAGCCGGCATCCGACCCAAAACACGCTGGAGATTGGGTAATTCACTTGCAGGTGTGTTCCCAGGCCTGCGCCTGCTCTTGAGCCAGGGTCCAGGCCATTCAGGTGGGGCAAAAACCGTAGCCGGGGTTGCTCCCTCTCGCGAATCGAGTCAGCCGCACGCCACCTTTACCGCACGCAGTGCCTGCATTCAGAATGTATCTCCTCTCTAGCACCAGAAACTGAAATTTCTACGGTCTGGACCTGCCTTCGTTTGCAGGGTGGTGGCGAGTGCGTTACGGCCGACGAGTGCCTCAAGCGCTTTGGTTCCCCAGCGTCCTCATCGAAGTTGTTCCCCCCTGCGGTCAACTTCTCTTACGATCCGGCGTACTGGAGCGCTTTAGGGGTGCGCAAAGCCGCAGCGCACGCCCACTGGGCTCCCAGCATTGTGCCGGAACAGAGGCAGCTGGACAAACGCCTGTCCCGCCCCGTGCACCCGTGGTTCCATCGGCCCGGGCGCCAAAAGAACGCCAGGCACACACGTAGGGATTTGAATGCACCTGTGGGCACCGATGAGCTCTCACCTTCCGAGTGGGGGCGCTTCGGCTGGTGGATGCTTGACGACCAACGCGCGACGAACCCAGACCTCTGGGGCTGGAACCATGTGCTATTGCCGTATTGTTCGCAGGACCTTTGGGGTGGGCAGCGCTGGAAGGAAACAGTACAACCCCGCAATCGTCTGTTACCAGAATATTGAACCCCCGATCACCCGCTCGCTCGCTCGCTCTCACTCGCTTCCTCTAACTCTCTCTCTCCTTAACGCACAGGCGCTCGGGAACGCGACGTCGGGGGGGGGCGTCACAGCGCGCTTCGCGGGGCACTGGATCATTGAGGCGGCACTCGACGACCTCGACCCGCAGGTCTACCTCGCGCAAGTAGCGCGAATGTGCCCCCGGCGAGGCAGCCGTGGCGCAGCGAGGCGGGCCCCCGCGGCTGAGCGCCCGGCCCACCTGCCCTGCAGGGTCTCCGAAACGCTGGGCGCGTCGTTCTCGCAGGGAACTCCGCAGGCGGTACGCCCGAACCCGCCCGGCGCACCCGGCGGCCCGGCGGGGCTGCGCCGGACGCATTGCGCTGAGCGCGCGGGCTGCGCCGCTGCGCGCAGGGATCGGCATGTGGACGCACGTCGACTGGGTCCAGGGGCGCTACGCCGCCGCAGAGGTGCGCGCCCGCGGGCGCGGCGCTGAGTCGCGTGCTCCCTGGCCGGTCCTGCGGGCGCCCCCGAGGCGCCGTTGCCAGCATGCGCCGGGGCACTGCGCTCGGCTCCGGCCGAGGGGCTCGCCGAGGCGCGGTTGTGCGGAACCCGAAACCCGAACCGCCCGCCGCTGACGCGTGGCCCGCATCGCTAGGTGGTCGGGCTGTCGATCGCAGGGTTCTACGGTGGGCTCCCGGCCCGCCCCGTCGTTCTCGAAATGCCCTGCAGGCCGCCTGTCTGTTTCGGCCGTGCCGCTGCTGACGCCCGCGGCCGCGCCCCGGCAGGGTTTGCGAACAACAAGTACAGCGGCCCGGGCGCCACCGAGCAGCGCGCGGGGCTCTCGGACTTCTCGGAGGGCGCCTTCCCACACATCTACAACCTGTACCAGGCGTTTGTGGACGTGGACTGCGCCGCGGCGCACAGCGCGACCCCGTGGGTGTGCATGCTCGCCAACTATTCGCACGAGTTCGTCTCTGCCAGGGCCTTCATCGTCGAGTCGCAGACAGACCAGGCTGTGCTCGAGTACCACGACTGCCTCCCCGGCAACACCTCTCTCTGGGGCCCGCAGGTGCGCTTACCGATCGAGAGAAGACGGTTCCGATCAGGGTGGTCGATTAGTTTTACCGATCGAGAGGGGACGATTCCGATCAGGGGGGACGATTCCGATCAGGGGACGATTCCGATCAGGGGGGACGATTCCGATCAGGGGGGACGATTCCGATCAGGGGGGTCGATTAGTCTGCGCGCCGCACGTGCGTAGCACCCGGGCCGCGCCCCCACTGGCGCTGAGTGGCCCCGGGCGCCCCGCCGGCCTCGCGCAGGTGGTTGCATACCTCGCAGGGTGGCATCAGAACATGTCAGCTGCGCTCGCCGCCGCGCGCAAGCAGCGGCGGCGGCGGTGGTGGCGGCGGAACGAGACCGATGGGGCCGGCGGGGCCGGCGGGGCCACGCGCCCGCGGAAGCCGAGGCCTCGCGCGGACGTGCGCACTGGGGTGTTCAGCCCCGCGTGCTACACGCACGACAACTACACGCACGCGCAGCCGCTGATCGCCGGGTGCATGCCCGCCCTACCCAGCAGCCGCGGCGCGCACAGCACCCTGCAGGCTCGGGCCTCGCCGTCGCAGGTGAATTTAAAACGAGACTTTTTAAAATTGATTGCGCTGTGCGCTGAGGAAGCGGGCTGGGGCTGGCAGGTACTCGTTCAAGGACGTCTTTGCGGTGTGGCTCGACCGCGCGGAGGGTCCGACTGCCCTGCACGACAACTGCGGGGAGCTTTGCAACCCCAGCTGCTCGAATCCGCTCCCGCCACTGCCCCCGCCGGGTGCTGGCGAGGCGAGCGCGGGACCCGCTCCGGATAGACTGGGGTGGCGGGACGTGCGGGACGGGGTAGTGGGCGTGGGTGGCACAGGCAGTGCCGCCCATGCGGTGGAGTAGCGTGATCGGCAGCTCCCGCGTTGCCGCGCTCGCGCAGCGCCCTGCCGTGCGCGCCAGGCTCTGGCGCGCAGCTTTGTGTAAATAACGTTTCTGCCTCCCACGCCCCTCGCCTGCGTCCTTGGTGCCCAGACGGCGATCCGGGAGGACAGGGCGCGGCGCAGGAGCAGGTCTCTGGGCTGCGGGTGACGCTTAAGAACAAAGGTTTGGTCTCGCTCACACACTGACCGCGGGCACCGGGGCTCTCGCTTCACTCGCCTCGCGCGGCGCGGACTCAGCGCACAGGCCGCGCAGCACCCGCTGCGAACCCGTGGGCAACACAGCCCTCGCTGCCCCGTCGCTGCAGTAGCCCGCTCAGACCTCCTCCATCTCGTGGTCGTCCTTGAGCGTCCAGCGGTCGCGGTTGCGGTCCGGGAACTCGAGGCGCCCCACGACCGGGCGCACAATGCACGCGAGGGTGAGCCCAGTGATCTCGAGCACGATGGCGAAGAACGACACGGACGCGACGGGCGCCGCGGCATTGTAGAGGAAGGAGAGCACGCAGGCGCGGCCGGACGTGCACTCATTCCGCGAGAAGTCGCACGCATTCTCCGCGTCGCAGCACTCCTTCTCGCGCGGGTCGACCTGGTCAACGGCGCACTTCCCGTCGAAGCCGCAGAGGGGGAAGTGGCTGACGTTGGCCGCGCCGGGCAGCCGGCCCGTGCCCGCGTAGCACGCCCCGGGGAAGAAGAAGTCGAACTGCTTCCAGTCAAATTTTCGGTAGCTCAGCTGGAGCGCACCCATGAGCGGGCCCGAGACCTGCGGCGCGGCGCGGTTCTTGGAACTTAAGACACTCCGTGCGGATGAAGACAGTCATTCACGGGCTGCGGGTGCGGGGTGAGTCAGGATGGAGTGCGCCGGAGTCGCTGGGAGGATGGGCAGGCACCGCCGGCGCGGCGCCTGTGGATATCGCTGCGGCGGCGGAGAAGAATCCAACGGTGAGGATGAGGATGAAGAAGAGGAAGATCATGTACCCCCAGATGAGTCTACAGCACGGGCAGCACGTAAGCGCTCGCCCGGAAGATTGGGATGCCGCGCCGATATTTGGCTCCATCACCGTTGAGAATGGGGGGGTACCTTCGATTTTCCCGAAGTGCACCGGCACACCCGATAATTGAACAGAAGAACGACAGAACCCCGACCGTGATGAGCCCCGACGCCGGCGACTGAAACACCAGCGACGGTAGCTCTGTCCTTGGCGGGTTCTGATGGCAGTCGCAGCCCACCACGACCTCCCCCTCTTGCATCACGCCACACTCGTGTATGCAATACTCGTCCAGAGTTTCCCCAAATCGCGTGCCTGTCATCACAGCGGCTGAATATCAGATATTTTTGGACAGGTTGGCGTTGCGCTGCAGGGGTTCCAGAAAGCTTTGGGGTCGCTCTAATACTGTCTGTGATGCTGCACTACACATGCCCTGATCACCAGCCGCTTGTAGCGGCCAGATTCGGGGCAGCAGTCTGCAGAGTGCAAGGGGCATACTGTAGGCAACCGAGACTCCCCCGACGCCAATGAAAATCAATGACCTGCCGTCGGGATCACACAGACCGTCATGCAACGCCCCGCAACCCGCCGCGTTGTTCAATTGTATGCGTCAAGATGACGGTGCACCCGCAAACGTGAGTGGCGGCGAGCAGAGGAGCATCCAGGCGCATCGTGCATTCCTTGCGCCCCCAAGGCACTGTCGGGCGAGGGCTCGCACATGAGAGCGACCACAAAGTTAACAATGATGAGCAGGCGTTTCGCCGTCTTGTATTTGCAACATGTACAGCTCACCATCGCTGCTACACCCGTGCCTTCCCGCTCTGGGCGGGCACACGTCCGAACGCCCAGCACCAAAACCTGGACAAACTCTCCGGTTCCCTGAGACTCTTCTACGTACCCCTATTTCAGGAGCGAAAACCCAGTTTTCCAGTACTTACAAACAGGGGGAATCCTCGACTTCCCACAAACTCGAGCGCCGCGCGCAGGACGGCCCCCAAGGAATCCGTCTCTTTGGTCCGATTAGTGGCCCGACAAAAGCTCGATGGTTTCCCGCGCTTTGCTCATCGCAGCCCTCCCAACGGTCTTGTTCCCGTCGGCTGCTGCGTTTGCACCCTTCGGAATCTGCGCTGCTGGAGCTCCCGGAGAGCTTGCCCGTTGCCTGGGATCAGGCGGCGCGCCGAGCCATTATGGCGTCTCGACAACCTGCGGACATGCCAAACTCAGCTCGCTCCAGGTCTCGATGGTCGCAGCCGGTACCAAGAAGGGTCCGCTTAGCAAAGCACTGAACAAGGCCAGTGGCGCGCTCACCGTTTCGATCGGGGTATCCAACGACCCTCCCCACGCCCTGAAAGCTGATAGGGAAGTGGAACTTCGATGTGCACGGTATCTAGACTGACTCCTGTTTGCCATGGCAGGTCAAGGCTGGAGCTGAGATCAACGATATGACTTCGCTTGCGCTTCGCAAGGGCGGAATCGCCGCAATCTTTGCCGACGACGGAGCGATCGCGGGAATCGCTAAGGAGCAGTTGAAGGCCAAGGGCAACTTCCCGGGGCCACTTCCGGTTGTGCTTCAGTCGCCCTCCGTCTCTGAGGCGACGCTCGACGCGGCCAAGTCCGCCGGTGCGGTGGCGGCCGTGCTCCCGAAGGGCGACGGCGCAGCGGCACTTGCAGAAGCGTGCTCGAAGCTGGGGCTTGAGGCCATTTGGGCCGTCGATTCGTCGGAGGCGTTTGAGTCTGCCACTGCCGCGGGGGCTGGCGTGTTTCTGGTCTCGGGCATGGACGAGGGTTTCTGGGGGAGCGTGCCAAAGGGCACCACAGCAATCGCAGCACTGCCGAGCATGCTGGACGCAAACGACGAAATCGGGCAGGGTCAGGCCCTGAATGCAGCGGGATGCAAGGCAATTCTATTTCAAGATGCATGTGTGGGCGATGACGAGGACGCTGAGTACTCAAAGTGGGCCTCAGGCGAGGTATTGTTTCTGGACTGCCTTGTGTTTGCCCGGCCGGACGCCACGAGTGACCCGTAGCACCAAGGTTGTCTGAGCGCCTCAGCTGAGTGGGTCCCTCGGGGAGTAGGTTCGCTCCAAAGCTTCCAAGGAGTTCAAAATCACGGGCATGACAGGCCACGTCAACGGCCACTACGGTACGCTCCCATGCTCTGGCCAGCGGGACATGCTGCGCAAGTCCGTTGCGCGGCAGTAATCGGTATACCCTTGGAAGCAGGCACTGGGACGTTTGAGAAGGTGGCGGGTGAGCGTGTTTGGTCGAGGAACTCCAAGTGAGTTGTATTGAAGCTACTGCGCACTGAATTGTTGTGATGAACCAGCCAGCGAGAACTCCTCACACCCAGTGAGGCGCTCGCGCCGTCCCTTCGCCCCGAAACCACCTCAGGTAGGGGATGCGGGGTGCCCATACGGCGTGCCTTGAGAGCGTCTGTGAATGTCGTGGCCACTTCATATCTCGTGCAGCTCCAGCGGCTCTATTCTCACCTACATTCTATTCCTACTTGTACTGTGCTTGAATGCTTTTGGCTATTGTTGCCAGCTGGATGTTGGACGTGCCCTCGTAGATGGTTCCAATCTTTGAGTCGCGGTAGAACCTACAGTGCAAATACCGAGGGGTTCAGTCAGTATCTGGAGCTGTGAACCTTGCCGTTGGACAGCGTCGGCCGGGGTCGGGATCGGACTTTTCGAACGGCAGGCCTTTTGTGAAGCCGACGCCGCCGACGAGATCGATGCACAACGATGCAACTTTCTGCGCGGTCTGTGGCCGGGGGAAGGGCGTGCACAGATCTATTCAGATTGTTTTTCGCTGCATCGTCGCCAGGGTGACAGGAAAGGGGCGCGCCTCGGTGGCGAGAAGCTTGGCCATCGCAGCCTCCTGCACGAACGGCTGCCCGCCCTCCTTGAGGCGGCACGCGTTGTACACCAGCACCCGCGCCGCCTCGATCTCCGCCGCGGCGCGTGCGTACTGGAACTGCATCCCCTGGAAGTCTGCGATCGCCTGCGTGGAGGACGCCGCGAGTGAGCCGCGCGCCCACTGCCCCCGCGCTGCACGGCCCCGCGCGCCTGGCGATTGGGGCCACCTGTCCAAACTGCTTGCGCTGGTGCAAGTATGGCATCGCCGCGTCAAACGCTCCCCGCGAAAGGCCAATCATCTGGGCGCCAATTCCGATGCGGCCTTCGTTCAACAGGCCGATCGCCATCTTATAACCGTCCCCAACCTGAAACGCGCCGTGCCGCGCTCAGGTATGAACCGCAGGGCACGAACAGCCCAGCGGTGCCTCGGACACACGACAAGCGCCGGTGCAAGCGAGGCGAGCGAGGCATCCCGGCGCGCCCGAGTGGCGACCTGGCCCAGCACAGCGTCCGCAGCGACCCGGCAGTTCTCGAGGCGAACCTGCCATCAGAGGTGATGCAGCGGCGTAAGGCAAAGGGTTGGCTGCCAAGAACACGCGGGAGATGCGTGCAAGGGTCATGGACCCTCCAGGCCGCTACCTCGCAGGTAGAGGAGGCGCGGATGCCGAGCTTGGCCTCCTTGGAGCCGATGATCAGACCGGGGTTGTCACGCTCAACCACGAATGCCGTGATGCCGCGGTGCGCCTTGGCAAAGTCCGCGTTGGCAAAGACCACGAAAAGCCCCGCCTCGCGCGAGTTCGAGATCCACGACTTGGTGCCGTCCAGCACCCACTCTCCAGACGCCGCGTCAAGTGTCGCCGAAGTTCTGAGCGCAAATGCGTCGGAGCCGCTTCCTGCTTCCGAGAGGCAGAACGATCCGACGGTGTCCGCACACATCCGCGGGAGGTATCGCTCCTTCTGTGCGGGAGTCGCATACCTTCTCGCCGGCAAGCCCGCGGTTAGACGCGGTAAAGAGGCGGCATGAGCAGGCTGTCAGGCACATAAGAAAGCGATCTCGACTTGCCTGTTCATGGCTGTAATGAGCAACGTGTTGTGGATGTCCACCATCACTGCCACTGCGGGGTCGACCCGCGCAATCTCCTCAACTGCCAGGCATGCGGCTGTGAAACCCATCCCAGCTCCGCCGAACTCCTCAGGCGCTTCAATGCCCATGATTCCTGCGTCAAAGCACGCTGCAAGTACGTCAGGGTCCATGGTCTCGGCCTCGTCCATCGCGACAACCTGCGCAAGTTGCGTGCAGCTGAGCCCGTGGTAGCGGGATTGGGCGCACGAGACTACGAGGCACACGGACAAACACTAGAGTCTACCCATGTCTGTCTGTGAGAATGGACACATCGGGTGCGGTTCAACCTTCGGTGCAAGAACTTCCTTTGCGAAGCGACCCACAGTCTCGCGCATGAGCTCCTCGTTCTCGCTGAAAGTCGTGACAGCAGGCCGAATCTCTTCGCTGTGGACTGCTTTTCCGCACATGCCACGTGAAATCATGCATGGCGCATGCCCAGTGACCCAACCCTCCGTGGCTCTGACGCGGCGAGGTGCAGCTTGTGTGAGAGAGCACCGGGTCGTGAACGAAGGCAGCACGGTGCGATGAGCCGCGGGAAATAGCGCTCGGGAAAGAATGCAACTGGCAGGGTGTCCGCTCACAAAGTGCCGGTGTATCATGAGCTTGCGAGCGTCCTTCCCTCACTTCTGAGCGGGGTTGCGAAACGCAGACAGGGGGGTGCAACAATGGTGGGACTAAAAGTCCGTTTTAGATTTAGTGCCATAGATTTAGTGCCAAATTTAGTTGTATCCAATTGGAACTCACCCATGAATCTACGGCACTAATCTAAATCTCAAGGCCGAGGCCTCCGCTGCAGGTTCCGAGGCTATCGCGTTCCGCCATGCGTACACGCGGGAGTGTGCGACGGGGCCTTTGATGCCGGTCTAGGCCGAAAGTGTTGTCAAGGAGATATTGAGCGAGGCGACAAGGTCGGTGTAGGAGAGTTGCGACAATGGCGAGCTGGGGCACTGACAATCAGGCCCGGCGCCGTACAGCGCGCCACGACCAGCCGCTGCCTGATCCGGCCGGGACTTCAATCGCCTCGCGCACCCTCAAGTTCACGATGCTTTCAGGCAAGCTTCTTGAGGGAGTGCAGGGGTCTGTAAAGGTCAGTGTGGGGTTGTGGCACCCGGGGAAGAAGGACTACCTGGAACCGCCACAGCAATCAAAGCTCATGGTCGATGGCTGCGACTTTTTCATGGATGGGGAGTTGCGTTTTACAGTGGTGAAAGCCCCGGACTTAGGTGACTGTTTGCTCATGATCGAGTTGTCGGACAAGCGGCTTCTGCGCAAGCATGAGGTAGAGCCCCTCGGGAGGTTTCCAGGGCAGTTGAAATGCTGTGTGGCTGCGATGGTGCGAGTCGATGAGGGCCGGAGGACTATCACCCGAGTGCGCCCTTTCCGCGAACGACATGTTCAGCAGCCTGCTGGATTGCGTGCCGTGATGCCTGCTGCGGCGCGAGGAGAGTGTGCACAGCCGTCATGTGGTTGTTGCGGCCAATTATGTGTGGGAGCTCGCCCATGTTGCTGCGAAGGACTGGGAACGTCCCATTGTATCAGAGAACCTTTTCCAACAGCACAGCTGTGCGTGGGAGCAGCGCTGGTAAATTTAGTTGTGAGGTTCCTGTGGCGCTTTGTTGGGTGCAACAGACTGCGAGGCCTCGGGAGCACCTCGCAGATCAGATCCCTTGTATCTTCTTCAGCCTGTTCAGAGGAATCTGGCTTTGCAGACTAGTCAACTTGAGGCTGTCACTACGGAAGCGTTCATGATCAAGTGGGGTGGTTAGGGCGTGTTTGGAGGTGCAGGCCTCCGCGTTGCTGACGTGACCCGCTGAACCTCTCAGGTGGGGGAAGGCTCTGTGCCAATGCGGCACTTGCTGGACTTCTTTGATCAGGATCAAGACGTTATGTCTGAGCGGAGCAAGGTGCTTGGTGTTAAAACCGACACGATGCCTATCACGGGCACCCTGGTGAAGCCTGATGGGCACAAGAATGCGACGAATCGAGGAAGTTGGGAAGCCAAGGTGGTCCTCGAGCCGCTCACATACGAGATCGACCCTGCGGTGTTCTTCAAGCATCTGCCTCACACCATCAAGTTTTGGGTGGTGCTTCTCAAAACGGACATGGACTACAATCCACTCCCGCAGGCGGGGATGACGGTGAAAGGCGGGAAGAAGGACGAAGTGCCAAAGATCAGCAACGTCGACCGCTTCCGCACGATTGCAGCCGAGTTGAAAAAGCAAGGGCGCTTCAACTTTGCAGAAGGCCTGATGTCAGAGATGGAAGCTGTCCGCAAGGGCACACGCGTCGCGCTAAGCATTCAGACGACAAGCAACTCACAGGTTGTTTTCGGGCAAATTGTTGCAATGCACGGAAACCAGCACCTCACCTTTGGTGCCACGGAGATGTACGACCACCGGTTGCGGATTTTCCTGAACCAGTTTTCGCTCTCATCGGGGCTCTGGGCCGGCGCGGGCGATGTGCTGAAGATGCTCAGCCCGTCAGCCATGGCTGATCCGGACTGGGATGGCGACGACGACACTGTTGACTTCGCATCGCTTGCTTCCCTCGGAACACTCTTCCGGAAGGCGTGCGCCCCTCTGCCCCCTGCCCTGCCGCGTGCGGCGAGCCGCAGGCCATCGCTCCTCAAGATTTCCGGGATTGCCTGTGGCCTGCCGGCTGGTTCACAGCTTCGTGTCTCGCGTGCTGCAGGTTGGCGACGCCCTCGGGTCGCAGTCGCGCGAGCAGCGCGTCGAGGCGCTCCGAGAGCTGGCCACGCGTGCCCCGCAGGCACGGGACCCGAGACAGGCCCAGGGACTTGGCGCGGCGCGGCTCCGTGGCTGGCGCCGCGCAGCCATAAGCCCACGCTGAACTGCCCTGCTCCAAAGTCCTGGAGCAGTGCATGCTTCCTGTGCCGGAGGTTACGTTAACCCGCGCCTCCTCAGGCGCTCTGCTCGCTTGCGCTGCACGTCCCGTTCGACACCATGGTGCGGGAGCTCGAGGAGGTGATCTACATGGTCGACTCGGGCGGCGGGGCGCATTCGATTAGGCGTGGTGCATCAGGTGTGGCTCTCGGCAGCACTACGCCCTGTGCCGCGTGCGGGCGGGGTCTTGAAAAAGTTATTTCCCAAGGGGTTGGTTCTGTTGCCAATTGCGGAGACGGTGCGGTGCTTAGACGCATGCACGTTGATTGGGTGGGCGGTACGTTTGCGGCAGAATTCGATCTTGAGAGCATGAGCAAAGCAAAGAGTAAGGGCAGTCTTTTGTCTTCGCCCTCCGCTCACGGCGCGTCATATGCGTTCGGCATGAACGAGATCGACTGTACCTCACCCTCATCGACAAGCAACTTCGGTCGCGGAGTGCTGTCGACCCTCACACGCGCAGGGCAATTCCTGCGCTCGAGCGCCAGGGTCAAGCGCTCGAATTCGGGGATGAAGGCGAGCGGGTCATCGGCTGCGCTTGATGAATCAGCTCATGACCAGCCGGTTCGCGATGACCGCACGTGGCATGGCACGCACGTGACCCCCGAGCAGATGGCATCCGGGCAGTACGAGTTCTCGGACGTCCCACGACACGGTACGCTGCGCCGCCAGAACACAATCGCACCGACGAAGCTGTGGTTGTTGCCTGGGCGGCTCTCGGTGCTGCAGAAGCTCGCTGCGGTGCTCGGGCGGGAGTTTATTGAGAAGTACGTGATGCCGTGCCTGCGGCACTCGGACACCGACCCAGAGGAAATGGCGTTGCATGTGGGGCAGCTATACTACGCGGCGTCGCTCGCGGGCAGCGGGGCGGCGGAGGAGCTGATGGAGATTCACGGGCGGCTGCTGCACATGGGGAGCATGCAGCAGCGGCTGAACGCGGTGCACTCGATCGAGGAGATTGCGCGCTACGACGACGAGGAGACCGCAGTGTACGTGCAGGAGTGCATCCTCGAGCTGCGCCCGCTGCTGGTTGCAGAGGACCCTGCCGCCATCTCTTCGATCCGGCCGCCCGAGGACGCCAAGGCGTGCATCGAGCGCGTGCGCGACGAGCTCGTGCTCATCACGCCGCAGCTCTTCCGCTGCCCCGAGGCGGGCTCGTCACCGTCGCCCGTCGCGTCGACGCAGGCGTCGGTGTCGGCAGCCACGCGCGCCGCGCGGACGATCCAGGGCATGCGGGTCGAGCACGTGCGGGAGGTGACGCTCGCGACGATGGCGGAGATCTTGGGCGCCGCGGTCCGGCGCGAAGTGCAGCCGGCGCCCCCGCCGTCACCAGAGGGCGCTGGGCCCTCCGCTGGCGCCCGCGACTCCGCGGCGCCGCCGCACACGCCCACGACGCCAGGTAGCCTTGCAGCCCCTCCCCGCTCCTGCCTCCGCCGGGGCCCAGCGGCGTGTTCGATTAGTACGGGGTGAGGGACGCGGCGTGTCCGATCAGTACGGGGTGAGGGACG
>ENA-UOXV01005808-UOXV01005808.1-marine-metagenome-genome-assembly--contig:-NODE-5808-length-13299-cov-7.099139_pt1 | contig 13299 bp, 20 predicted proteins | sample MGYA00238165_ERZ766961 | MGnify/ENA primary metagenome ERZ766961 (study PRJEB28924, sample SAMN03173240) | marine metagenome | biome: Marine; feature: Water; material: Subsurface seawater | place: North... | reverse complement strand
GGGTGCCTGGTCCGCGTGGCTTCCCATCTTCCAACCACCGGGCGCGACGTCCAACTGAAAGAGGACACCGCCGATGAAGGGATCCTTGCGGATCTGCAGCTCCCTAGTCACGGCTTATCCCTTGCGGATACCGACCCCGCCACCTCAATAGATTGCGCAAGCACCAATGAAACTTTGTCTGAAAAAAGACCATCTGCGGAAACGATACAAACCACAGCGCCTGAGGACGATGAGATTTCCGCGACAATGCCTGTTAAAAAGCAGCATCCGGTTCTTGAGGCCTCGAGCACGGGGCAGAAGCTTTCTCAGGTCGAAGTAGCACTCCCAGTGCAAAGCATGTGCCCAAGTACGAAGACAAGTTCTGAGTTGATGGAAATCAAACTGAACAATATCAAACTGTTGCAAACATCATCGCGCGATCGAAGGCAGCAGCGATCGTTGTGATGAGGCTCTGGCACGATAAATAGAAGGTCTCTCCATGTGATACAACCGTGTACGCAGCGTTTGAATCCGAGCCCGCGAATCGTACGCCCTGAAAGCAACTTTGTTCATCATGCTCACGACCCTCGATGCGCCAGAAAGGCCCCCACTACACAGGGAATTGTTCATCGCTCCTGTGCAAATCCACCTCACTCTCCGCTGGCGCGCCTTGGAGCAAATCGTTGATGTCGCGACGCAATATCCATGGCTGGGGTGTCTCGCGATAACCAAGGTGGTCCCGATGCGGGTAAAGGTGCACTTGGGGCGTAGTAGGTCCTCCTGGAGTTCGCCACTCGTGTGGTTGGGCTGCGCCATCGGGTGTCGGCTTCCCCATTGCGCTTGTCTCACCTCTTGACGAGCAGGACAGAGCAGGCAAGCTGAAGAGGGAGGCGCTGACGCTCCGCTTAGGCGAACGAGGCTAGGTGTCAAAGAGTTCTCAGGAGCACCCTCAGTGGCGCCCGCACTGAGCCAGAAGAGGTCCCGCAGGACTTGTCCATTCTCGCAGCAGCAGGTTGCAGTGCCAGGCTGTGCACACAAGACGACAGGTTGATAGGGACTCCGATACGTGTGCGAGCCTCGGATTATGATGAACCTCAAAACGTCTCACAACTCTTACCTCTGCGCCCTCACATTTCCCACCCTCCCCGTGCCCCCGCAACCGAGATCTTTGCGGCTAGGCCAGCCAACCTCGACCGGATATCTCACACCCCGCGCCCGAAGCATCTTGCCATTTGGCCCTAGTGCTAATCGTCCACACGATAGCTCGCACTTTCTCAATCAAAGAGGCATGTCAACGTGCTGCCCTCATAGGAGCTCTTCGTGGTAGCACTTTTCCTGAGACGTCCCGTTTGCAATTTTTGAGAACCGTACCTGGCCACACACAAGCCACGCATATCAGTAACTCGGCCGGAATTCCCAGATGAGGCAGAACGCAAAAATGTCGCGGAGTGATTAAGCCCTCCGTTGCGGGACACAGCCATCCTGGTGCCGAGGTGAGGGGGCGGAGGGGCGGGGCTTGTGTTATCCACTTACTTGGCAAGATTGCAGAGTCTCTGGGCAGAGGTCTCGCCTCCCGAGGCCTTCAGTGTAGAAGTTTTGCCACGGAAGTTCAGCTTTCCCTGCCGATACATTTGCGCGATTAGAATGCCCGGAGCCCGAGACAGTGACCATTGCATCCGTGCAGCTGTGCTTTTGACTCTCTCCGTGCAAGGCAGAGGCAGCAGCCACGCCCAGCCATTCGGTGAGATATCACCTTGCTGTTTTTCAGCTTGAAGTCGCCACCTCCGAGATCGAGGCAATCTCCGCAGAGGTTGTCCATGACGCCCAGGCGAAGGCACTCCGTCGTCGGGGGGGAGCACGATGTCTCGTCCTTGTCGGAATGCTCCATCGCCAGCGTCTGAACAGATGACGCCGCCAATTTCCTTGTGACTCCGTCCATTGACGGTCCGGCCTGGACTGAAATGGGATACCTAGTGGTGTCCATGGTGTCCGGCCCACTGTAATACATATTATTGTAGTAAGGCCCTCCGCCGTTGAAACCCCACAGCACCACGTGTTTCTTTCCAGGTGTCAGACCGCGATAGCTGCACACCTCTTTTTGGCCGTGACCCCTGCACGCGCAATGCAGGTTTAGTTCAGCGGTTGAAAACAGAAAGCTCATGCACAGGGTTGGTTGTCCCGGGCTTTTCTTCGAGCAGCGCGGAGTTGCTGTACGCACCCGTCGTTGTTCACAACTTGGGTGCCGTCGATCCAAACAATAGTACCGTCGTCTGAATTGGTGCAAAACCTGTAGTTCCCACCAGTGTGGATTTGCATGTACCCGTCGTACTTCCAGGCAATCTCATCGTGATTGCAGTCGCGCATTTGTGTCTCGAACCAGTCGTTCGGAGCGTACAGGTTCGGGACCAACTTTTCTCCGCACCTTCTCATATTTCTGAGGTTGATGTCTTGGTACCAACCCTGCAGCAACCATCGCCGGTCAGATCGGATTTCGATGAAATTTCGCTATTCGAGTGCAGGAAGTGCTTCTGCAAAGGGATGATCCAGGTGACGCGGGGTCACTGCGCACCAGGTGAACGCGAGATCTATCGAAGACAGTAACCCGCCACTGGCTAACTGGCGGCGGCGGCACAGCGGCGGGAGCTGTAGAAGACGAAATGAGATCGTATCGTCCATCCGTGTCAGGCCCAGCGTATGTGGCTACCTGGTTCCCTCCCTGGCCATCTCCCTGTGCACGGGCCGCACTCCTTTTTGTCAGCCCGTACACTCGCGGCATGATATGACAAAATTCAAGGAGCAGGAGCTTGGGCCCTCTGATGACCAGGCTTCCACACAAGACGGGCTGGGCAGGCTTTACCGCAAACCCCGCCACTCGCATTCTATGGCTTCCAGCGGTCATCGTCGCAGCCTGGCAAATGCGTCGAGTTCGATGGATACCGCCGTTGTTCACCACGACGTTGTCGTTGATAAAGATGTAGGAACCGTCCTGTGATCTGGAGCAAAATGTGTAGATTCCTGCCTTCTCGATAGTCACCGTCCCATCGAAAATCCAGACATAGTTGTCGCCCGGTACTGACCCGGGAAACAGGCTCGCCATCCTGCCGCCGCGTGTTCAGGTCAAAACTGAGCTCGATCGCGAGCGCATTTGGAGGACGAATTTGAGGCCACATGCACAGCACGACCCAGCAGGGGTGGGATCGAGAACTTACGCGCTCTGGTCCGGGACACAGATCTCCGCGACAGTCTTGGTTCCGATGTAAGTCATGAAGTCAAGCAGATTCAGATTCGACCCAATGCCGCGAAGATCCCACGGCGCGTTAAACATTGTGAGAGTCCAGCCCGTACCGCCAGCAAGGGGAGTGCCTGCGCGCACCTTCAACTTAACCTGGGTATCTCAACCAGGTTTCCTCCTGCCCCGGGAATTCCAACACGACCCACCCCGTTGAGCGCAAGACCGGGAGATATGCACCTGCCGTGTTGACCAACTGTGGACCCGCCGTAAGCGATAGCATCGACATGTAGTGTTCCGCTGTGTCCGGTCCTTTGTACCGGATTCGTTGATAGGCACCTCCCTGGTTGTCAAACCTGGAGACACATGCAGCTCAGAACAGTGCTGTCCTAGGAACTCCGGAAAATCTTTGCTTCAAAAACAACAACGGGCGATCGCAGGATGTTGGCCCGCAGTTGGGCATGGTACCCGACGATCCTGATGTCATGCATGCCAGATGTCATGGAAATTGTTGCGCACGCTTCCTGTGCGCCACTTTTCACGCCGTCGTTGTCCACCACCTGAGCACAGAGTGGGGGAAGGATTGGCATCGCCGCAAGCGCGATGATCAGTTGCGTGCTCCACTACAAGCGGCTGACACTGAATTTACGATCCGCGAGGTTATGCGGCAACGCACCTTCGCTCCATCGACGTAAAGCCACGACCCATCATTCGTTTTGGCGCAAATTTTGTAACTTCCACCCGTTTCAACCTCGATCTGACCACTGTAGTCCCAAGCGGATGGGTCCTGGCCAGGGAATTTTGGCGCACTCCTTAAGTTTCCCCGTCGAAGCAGCGCAACGAATCCGGCGCCTACTAGTCCACACCAGACTAGGTAGTACAGAGGCATTGAGTTTTGCGTGTCTCTTTCTCGCTACTCTGTGTAGGGTGACTCACCCGCACACCGGGGAACAGCGCCTTGTACTGGTCATTGTTGAACTCCGACGAATCCACAACCTTTGAGAAGAGCAGGGTGCTGATCTTCCAATAAATGTTCATCACCTCGGTGATGGCACTGCCAATCAAGGGAGTTGGTTTACTTGTCCCGTCATGGTTGGCACAGCAGCGTCAGTACATGCAGGAAACCGCACGGATATGGGACCGTACTGCGGTGAGTTGTAGGCTGACGCGCGCCACTTGTTGGGCGGGACAGGCGGCGGCGCTTCCCCCGCTGCGACCGAAGGCAATGGCCGGAAAAACTCGATTCCTGCATCAGTCCACGCGCTCAAGCTTACGAGCGAGCGTCCCAGAGCGTGTAACAAGCGAGTGCCCTGTTCGTGAGTTGATGCGAGGCGCGAAGTTTTGGCAATGCTGGGGAACCTAACCTGGCATGTCGCTGTCCTGGGTGTCAGGCCCGGAGTACGTGAGGTACTGATAGGCCCCTCCACCGCTGAAGCCCAAAACTTGCGCGGGGAACGTGCCCTTGTCGAGGTTGACTGTGACGCAATGGTTATTACCACTCCCGGTTTCCTCATAAATTTTGTCGCCGTCGAGCCTCAGCTGGCTTCCATCATCCGACTTGGAACAGAAGGTATAGCTTCCGCCCAACTGCACCTCGACATTGCCTGCGAAGGCCCAAGCGATGTCGTCACTCGGGATCCCCTCGAACTTGTCCTGAATCCACTCAATCGACGGCAACACGACGTCATCTACGACTTTGTTGCCCCACTGCGTGAACCTCTTGTAGGGTCTCATGTCGTTCCTGCCAAGGGGATCCAATCGCAGGTAAGGTATCCATCGAAACGCCAATCTCCACTCATGGGCACTCAGGATCTACTCTGGAGCAGTCTGGCTGAGTGCACGACAGCGGGGCGCTTTCACAGTCTGGGCGTGCACCAGTTGCTCAGGCCGAAAGGTGCAGAACGCATCGTCAGCATCCACGAACTTTCAGGAAGTTGCCAGGAAGTTGCCTCGGGGTTTATCGTTCTGCCAGGAGCCTCGGACACCATCTGCGATGCAACATTCATCAGCTCGTCCTTCGTGAGAACCCCCCGGGGGGGGGGGGAGGATTTCCTCAACCACCTACGCTTTTCGCTCATGCAGCGTCGCAACATGCCGCACAGGACAAAATGCTAGCAAGCACCTGAAGATCGTGTTCACGCGTGTCGGGTCCATTGTAGTAAGCTTTCAGAGATCCGTCGCCGTTCTTCACAAATCCAGCAATGAAAACGTCGTGCAGTCCGGTGTTGAGGGCCTTGGTGCCGCAGCGAGTCTGCACATTGTGGACTCCATCGTTGTCAACCACTCGGGCGCCATCGACCCATATCATTGATCCATCCTTCGAGTCGGTGCAGAACTTGTAGGTGCCAGCGCGCAAGACGCGAATATGACCGTGATAGGTGTACGCGTAGTTGCTCCCTGGAACCAGACCTGGAAAAAGTGATGCAAACGCACTTTGGCTGACCACCCTGACTTGCTTCACCCTCGTACTTCCGATGAAGCTCATGCGTCGACGGTCGACGTCCGCGATCGAGTCAAGATTCCAAGTAGCTTTGAACCTGTAAAAACGGAGGAATCAGATTTGTGATGACTTCAATTCAACGACCGGAGGCCAACAAAATCCCGCATCAGCCAAACAGTAGGGAGTACAGTTTCCAAAAGATGGAGGGCAACAATCAGAACGGGCAGCGAATGAATCACGCCGCTCCTGTAAAGCGTCACTGATGGGACCTCACATGTTGACTTGCCACTGCGACGTGAACTCTGAGCGCGGAGGCGGGTCGATGTCCGGTTCTCCACGGATGATGCGCTTGACCTCGGCAGTGTCGGGGCCCTTGTAGAAGAACTGGGCTACAGGGTCGTCATAGACCTCGCCCTGGACATAGATCTGCAAAGCACCACCACCACCTCAGTTTATGACTGGTTTTCTCTCTTAAAGAAGTCGGCGCGGGCAAGAAAGGGTGACGGGGTCAAACTTTGTGTCGGCCGGAATTCAGCGTCATGGTGCCCGATGCCGTCTGGGGGTTATGCTGTCCGTCGTTGTCAACTACAAGCGAATCGTCTACGTAGAGCAGTGCACCATTTCCTGAATAAATGTAGAAGGTGTACAATCCGGCCTTCTGGATATCTACTGTGATGAAAATTTGATACAGAAAGTTGTCGAGCGGGACATTGCTAACTGCCGCCTTGAAGTCCCCAATGTTTTCGAAGTAGGGAAACTCCACCACGCCCTCTCCCAGGAAGTTCGTGATTCCAGAAAAGGGGACCCAGGAGTCAAGCGCGCCCTGCGTCGGCGTGAAGATGCGCACTGTCATAGCAGAAGAGGACCTTGCTGGAATCGCAGGCATGACGCCGCGCTCCTGCACGCACCATGCGTCAATGATACCGCACATCAGGTCGCCAACTCTCTCGCTGCGTTGCACGCTCAAGCCATCCAGTTATCTGAGTATGGATGCATGATGCACTGGGACACACCTCGCCGATAGATTTCAGCTCCAATTGCGACCCACCGGTGTCTGGACCCTCGTAAGACACCTGTCAAAGAGCAAGGCTGGTCACATGTCTGATTCCACAATCATTGCATGAAGGCAGAAACAGGATGCCCAACGAGGTCGGTCGGCACAGGTTGGCGCTCAGGTCGAGTGGCAAAGTAAGATAGAAAACGGGACGCGTAAATGGATTGCGCAAGATGAGTCGGGCCTTCACCATCTCGTTTGCACCAGTCTGCGCCGAACCGTCATAGCCCTCGACCTGGATCGGATACTCACCAGCTGCGAGCGTTCGCGTCCCGCAGTTGCAGTCGCGCTCATGTATACCGGTGTTCGTATCGACGAGCGCAAGATTGTCCAAAATAATCCGCGAGCCGTCCGCGGAGCAGCTGCAGAAGGTGTACATGCCGGGCTGCCGGATTCGGACGGAGCCATAGAGTACCCAAAGGAAGTTGACGTCTGGAGTTTCCTTAATGTATTTCCGAAGCGCGAAGACAGAGTCGAAGGATGCACGCGGGATCCCAGTAGCGGATCCAGCAAGTGTGCACATGTCGAGATCGGGAATCGACACGTAGGAGCGACTGGTGGTGAAGACACGGGCGGCCCAGTCGGATTTGACGGTGTCCGGGGGAATTTGATCCAGGGCCATCTTGTCCTCGCAGCGGACCACCATCATGTTCTCGTCCGTTCCAGGACCCTTCCACATGAGCAGAACACTTGGTGCATCCTCATAATGGAAGTAGCGGACCTCCATCTTGACTTTACCAAGGCCAAAGCTGCGCGTCGCGCACTTGGTCGTCTGAGCGTGGCGCCCGTCGTTGTTGATCAGCAGCTCGTCTTGGACAAAAACCTGGGAACCGTCGGTTGACGTCACGCAGATCTCGTACTGTCCAGGCTGGCGAACCTCCGGTAGGCCCCAGAACACAGCCAGGAAGTTCTTCGAAGGTGTGATCGGTTGGTATTTGCGGAATTCGTCGAGGCCGTGGAGATTGATCCACGGAACAGCAACAGGCTCGCCAACAACATCAAGAGCATGGATCGCAGGCATGTTCACCAGGTCACCATCCGCCTTGAATACCTTCATTGTCCACTCAGTGTCCGAACGCGGCCTGTCCTCGATGCTCTCGATCTTCACCGACTTGGCCAAGTTGGACCAGCTCTCCCAAGAGAGGCACTGGATGTCTGCCGGACCTTCATACGAAATCGCGCTTCCGGTGAAGTACAAACCTGAGTACATCGTCACCTTCAGGCCATCCGGGATCTTGATCGACGAAATGGACTGAGGAAGAGCCTTGCAATCTCTGACAGCGCACATTGCTTTATCCTCGTCACACTCACCATCACCCCTGCACATGCGCCGGGAGGTGATCAGGGGAACTAGAAGGATGGACTTGCTTGACAGAGTTCCTGAGGTGAAGTCAACCCATCATCCAAGGTGCGCGCAGGGATGGCAGGGCACACCAGAGGCGTTCGTAGTCTCCCAGGATGAGTTTTTGCTGATCGCCACCGTACCCACATGCTGTGTATAACTCGACTTTTTTCTCCCTGGAACCTGGAGCGTCGCAGGTCCTGGGTTCATAGCACATGTCGCGGAGCGCCTTCACTGTCGTAAAAGTCCCGCGGATATTTTTTCGCTCGAGAACTGCGCCGGTCTGAAGTCCCCAGCAGCAGATACCCACATCGTTGTTATGAGTGCATCCGTGGCCGCCACAGGTTTTTGGGCAGTCGCCGATGTCCGATTCAGAGCCGGCACATTGGACGTTCGTCATCCAGATAGGGCCAACGCCTTTAACCTTGGCTCTGCTTGAAGCGCCGCCTTCGATAAAACCGAGCGAGTTACAGATAACCTTGGTATCAGTATCAGTGAATTGAGTGTCGCAGACGGTGCCCCACTCGTCATCATAGGACACCTCAACGCGACAATTCTGCGGCCAACGGAACAATCTCAAGGGGAGATTCAGAGAACGGCATGTTGAACTAGATGCGATACAATTCAAAAACGGAACGATTTCGAGACTCCGGCGCCATGGATGGCTTCTGAACTACTGGTAATTTCTCACCCTTGTGCTGCAGTCAGTGAGCCGCGTGTACTTGTTTCCGGCTCCCGGACAGAAGTACCGTTGGGATGCCCACGAGTCCGGTCCCGGGACACTTCCATCGCCCCCTGTCATTCCTTGCGCTCCCTCGCCGCCCGGCTCGCCCTTGCGACCCATGGGGCCGAGGTTGCCCTCACCACCAGCTTCTCCTGGAGGCCCTTCGCCTCCTGGGCTGCCCGGACGTCCTGCTGGACCGCGCGGGCCCTGGCCGCCTGTGACGCGGGCCATTTTTCAGCCACCATAATGTTGCTGATCGTCAACATGTCAGAGTAAATCTGCAGTTTTCGGTAGTGAACGCACACGCAACACTGGTTCGGTGCTTGCCTCGCAGACCATCCTCACCAGGGGCCCCGTCCAAGCCGTTCAAGCCCGGCATGCCGGGTGGGCCCGACGGGCCTTGCACATCGTGATAGGGCTGATTGATTTCATCCGTGTCTTTCTGGTTGAGCTGCAGAACCTTGTCTTTGACTTGTGTGACCTGTTGGGGGAGGCGCGTTCATTATTCCAAAAGCGGATGAAGCAGACGAGTCGTCCTGGCGGCCAGCTCCGGTTCGCTGGTCACTGTGATGAAACCTGAGCAACTTAAAATTCCCCAAACAAAAAGGAACAGAAGGATTCCAAACAAACAAAGAACACATCGCCCGACCTCAGCATCGACGATCTCTTTCAAGTCTTTGACTTTGACATCGAGAGCGTCCTGCATCTTTGCCGAAGTCTGGCACAGGAAAAGCGGGTCGTCAGCATCGCACAGATGGATGGGGGATAAATCTAGACCAGTGTGTCCTGCCAGTGAAGCACGGCCGCATCTTCCGAGGGTAGCTGCTGCCAACCTTGAGTAGCGCCTGGAGCTTCTTCATGCGGCGGGTGCTGCGATCCTCCTCCTTCATGAATTTGGGGTCCATCTTCGGCGAATTATCCTTGTCGCTCACACCGCTGGTGGATGTTGGCATGTATGTCATCCCTTCACCCTGCGGATTCGGAAATGCCGCCAGGATGGTCTCACGCCCCGGTGCGCCGGCCTGCATCAGCGCTACAGGCAGCTGGGCGTGCCAAGTGACGTGAATCAACGCGACCGCACAAAGACATGCCCATGCAAGCACCAGAGGGACAAGAACGCCAAGTCTCCGGGCTGGGTTCTCCACCCTGCCCCCGCCAGAGGCTGGGGCGAACATCCTGCGCGCCGCTGCCCTCCTGAGAACAGTGTGACACCGAGATTGGCTGTTCGCGCTTTAGTTAACCTGGGACTCCGGGATGGTTGACTTCAACATAAAAAGCGCTAAAACTTGACGTTCCTGAACTTTACAGAGGACACTTACAGACGTGCATTGGAATCGACGCTGCTAGCTCCGGCATTTCGAGATGCAGGGAGAGGTTCAAGGCTCAATGCACCCCGAATTCCTGTAACTCCGAATCCAATTATTTTGATGGCCCTCTGCGAGCTTGCTTTATCTGCCATCACTTGTACCCGTCTAATCTGAGTTGAAGTGCGGCAACGATGTTGCGGAGGCGTCTCACTCCGAAGGGCTTTGGCCTCTCTTTGTTCAGTTTGCAGCAAACTGGCGCAATCTGATAAGTCGATTGCGCGCTCAGTGGTGCAGGTGCTAGGGTGGGGCTTGAAATTTGGCGGGTTGAGAACAGAGTTCCAGTGGCATGGCCCTCCGAAAAGGCGCCTGCTTGACCCTCGCCTCCCAGTCGTAGTGGTTCCAAGTAGAAATCCTGAGCGGGCTTTTCAAATGATGCCACACCACGTTTTTTGGTGTTTCATCTAGATCAAAACTGAATTACAGGCCTGCTCTGCCCTCTCGCTGGCGCGCTGGCGAAGGGCACCCCCGGTGAACGCGAAAATCTGAGCGTGCTGACGTTCTCAGTTCGGCCAATTCTACGAAGGCGATTCCTACATTTGCCTCAAGACGAGGGAGAGGTGCAATAAACTGATGTGGGATATTCACTTCTGGCTAGGAGCTGAGTCATCTACAGACGAGATGGGTAGGACCACCCGTGAGGCATCACTGCTGCTTTGCTCAAACCTACGACCATTGTTTGCATCGACCGTACTTGCTTGCAGGTATCGCCGCGTACAAGACCGTGGAACTTGACGACTCTCTGGGAGGGGCTCCGGTCCAGTATCGTGAAACCCAGGTGCCTCCCCCGCACGCAGTCCTCCAGTCACACTCTTGCTTGGGATGGGATCTTGTGCTCGAGAGGGCACTCTTGTCCCTCCAGGAGGAAAAACAAGATCAGGCACCTTATGAGCCCTGAGAGAAGCTCTGACCCCACCTTACTTCTACATTACGCAGGGACGCGAGTCAGACGCATTTCTGGCACTTTTCAAGTGACCCACACCAAAACCCATCATGCAGTTTTGAGGCATAAAGCGCAGCCTACGCGTCCTGGGTCCTGGGTCTCAACAGCTGTGTAAATCAAGAGCCTCGCAAAGGCCCCAGCCAAATCTTTGACACATCACGTGGTGTGCGCAGAAAGGGTGTAACTTATCTTTCCGGAGGTGTGGACAGCGGGTTTGTACATGTTGACCGAGATGCCTTCGAAACTCGTCTGCTGCACCTCAAGGGCCGACGAAGGGTGCGCGTACAGCAGGTCGAATTTGCCGCCGTTTCACACCGCGTCGGGCCCACCTGTTCGCTGAGCAATATGTTGCTCCGGGCCTGGTTTTCAATCTGTTTGACGACTAGAGTTCGTTGGCCAGGTGCCTGCCGTCAGTGCGTCGCTGAATTCGGGCGACGTCTTCATCCTGGACTGCGGTAGGACGCTTTTTCAGTGGAACGGGAGAGATAGCAACAGAGCAGAGAAGGCTAAGGTCAGTCAGATCCTGCAACAGACTCGGGATATCTGCATTCTTGTGCCTCACTGAATCTTTTACGAAATGTGCAGGCTTTGGAGTGTGGTGCGCTGATGCTGATTTTGTGAGTCGCACGAACAGGGTCTGGAAGTCACCACACGCATTCGAGATGACGAGCGTTCGGGCCGAGCCGAAATCGTGGTCTTAGAGGAAGGATTTGAATCTGAGGCATTTTGGGGGAAGTTGGGGGGGCAAGGACCAGTCAAAAGTGCGGTTGAGGCCGGCGCAGATGAAGAAGCCGAAACGAAGGCAGCCGCTGAAATTATTCTCTACAACGTCGTCTTAGCCGGCGAAGAGCCACAATTCCAGGCTTGCTCAAAGGTTTCCTTCCCAGGAGGATGCGCTGCGGTAGTTGGAATAATTTGTTGGGCCTGTCGACCACAGTTTTATGGGGGCTCACATGCACGATTTGTCAAAGCATCAGTGATGCCTTGAGACACGGATGGGTGGTCCTGCAGGTCTCCTTTTCGTGTCTCTGCACTGATGGTCTTAGTTTGCTCGACACTGGCGACAGTATTTTCGTATGGTTTGCACCCATGGCTTTGTCCCATCGTTGAATTACGATTTCCGGTGGATGGATCCGGTTCCGCTGAACCCACTTACCGTGTGGATCCTAAGAGTTCACCAAGAGTACGCCATATCGAGGATGTATTGTTTTTGCTTTGGCAGGGTTGGGAAGAAAGCTCCGAAGAGCGACAGGTCATCAGCGATCAAGGTTCTATTGAGTTTCGAGCCTTTCCTCCTTCATCTCGCCACCGACGGGATGTTGGATCGCTCGGTTCTGACACGATATGGTTGGTCGCAGGCGGGAATGCAATTTTCATCCTCACACAGTAGAAAAACGAGCACACCGATCCAGCGAATTGTGGAAAGCGGGGAAACTCCGATCTTCACAGACTATTTTTCAGATTGGCCGCGCCCAAAGCAGGTGGGTTTAGAGTTTAGGATCCAGCATTTGCTTCAAAGCCTGGCTGATTTTTTCAAATTGATCTGCCCTGGGAAGAAACAGAGCTTGTTGCTTTCTCAGGAAGCGATACTCCGTCATCTAACGTTTCGTGCCGGATTGCAGAAGCCGATTGATTTTTCAAAACATCCAGCGAGTTTATCTCAGATTGCATCTGGTCCCCAAACAAGAACTGGGTCCGAAATCATGGCAGCGCTCGAAGACCACCAGATGGCCCGTGATGATCAGGTGAGTATCATGCCTGGTGGAAAAAACTGATGTCTGAAATCGAGAGAACCTTTGTGCCCTGACGTTTTCCGTGCTGTTCAGGATTCCCACGCGTATGGAGACGGATCTGGCACGCTAGATGTGTTTCGGGTAGAGAATTTCAAGCTTGAACCCGTACCTGCGCGTCAAGTAGGCTATTTCTACTCGGGTGATTCGTACGTGATGCTCTACTCGTATCATGACGACAGGTCATGTTCTAGATTATTGATTGCCACGATTCTTTGCTAGGTGAATTCATGTCTGCTTTCCTTTCATCATTTGCAGGATTCCGAAAACAGTCGAGCTCCTCATTCTCACCTCAACTTGCTTTCAAAGTAGGGGGCGAGATGCATGGGTGATATATTTCTGGCTTGGGCGGCACTCATCGCTCGACGAGATCGGTGCGCCTCTGAGTTAGGGTCAGCATGGAGTGGGAACCCGTGTGTGTGTGTGTGTGTGAG
>ENA-UOXV01005804-UOXV01005804.1-marine-metagenome-genome-assembly--contig:-NODE-5804-length-13301-cov-4.741356_pt1 | contig 13301 bp, 12 predicted proteins | sample MGYA00238165_ERZ766961 | MGnify/ENA primary metagenome ERZ766961 (study PRJEB28924, sample SAMN03173240) | marine metagenome | biome: Marine; feature: Water; material: Subsurface seawater | place: North... | reverse complement strand
AGTAAACAAATAAGATTAGATAAAAGTAAAATAATTTTTTTAGACCATCATACTTGTCACGCTTACTATGCTTATTTTTCCTCTGATTTAAAAGGTAAAGATTGCTTAATATCAACTATAGATGGAGGTGGTGATGGTTTTCAGCAGACAACTTGGACAGTTAAAGATCAAAAGATAAAATTATTATCAAGAAATAATTCATGTCCATTAGGCAAATATTGGAAAATTATTTGTGTGCTTCTCTCTTTAAAGCCTCATGAACATGAGTATAAGGTCATGGGTCTAGCGCCATATGCAAAAGATAAATATACAAATGAAGTATTTAATGAGTTAAAAAATTTATGTGAGATCAAAAATTTTGATATACTTGAAAAGAAAATTCCCAAAAATTTTAATAGTTTGTATGAATTTTTAAAATTTAAATTTTCTAATTATAGATTTGATGCTATTTCTGGTGGAATCCAAAAATATACAGAATATTTAGTATCTAATTTTATAAAATTAGCATTAAAAAAATCTAAACAAAAAAACTTGGTTGCAAGTGGTGGCCTGTTTATGAATATTAAACTAAATAAAGTTATTTCAGAGATAAAATCATTAAAAGATATGTTTATTTCAGGCTCTGCAGGAGATGAGTCTCTTAGTATAGGTGCTTGTTATTTTATGGCGCAAAATGAAAAAACCTACCCACTCACCGATTTATATATTGGGTACAAAGAAAAAGAGATAAACTTAAATAACTTACCATCAAATATAAAGATTCTAAAAATTAAGAATACAGACTTAATTGTAAAAGAATTAGTAGCTGGAAAAATTGTTGGAATGTTTAATGGTAGAGCAGAATTTGGAGCGAGAGCTTTAGGAAATAGAAGTATTTTAGCACGACCTGATTTAGATGGTACTGTAAAAAAAATTAATGAAGCGGTCAAGAATAGAGATTTTTGGATGCCTTTTGCCGTAAGTATTTTAAGTGAAAAACACAAAGATTTTATTATTAACAAAAAATCTTTAAGATCACCCCATATGACTATTGGCTTTGACACAAATAAAAAAAATTTAAAATATATTAAAAGTGGAACGCATCCTTATGATGAAACTGTTAGACCTCAGATTTTAGAAAGAAACTTTAACAAAGAGTATTATGATTTAATAACAAAATTTTACAAAATAACTAAGATACCTGCACTTTTGAATACTAGTCTTAACTTGCACGGAAAGCCTACAGTAAATAATCTTAAGCAAGCCATATATACTCTAAAAAATTCAAAACTTGACTGTTTAGTAGTTAATTACAAATATATATTAAAAAAAAAATCTAATTAAAAATATACAAGTGAAATATAGAAAATTTTCAGATTTGGGCTGGAATATATCAGAAATAGGTTTAGGTTGCTGGCAAATAGGGTGGTGTTGGGGTGAAGTTACAGATCAAGATGCGCGAAAGCTTCTTAAAAAAGCCTTAGATAGGGGGGTAAATTTTTTTGATACATCAGATACATATGGTGATGGTAGAAGTGAGAGATTCTTAGCAGAGTTAAAAAAAATAACAAAAGAAAAAATTTACATTACTACAAAACTTGGAAGAAGAGTCAGGGGTACAAATTATCCAAAAGGCTTTAAACATGAACCCATGGAAGAGTTTGTTGACAGGTCGCTAATCAACCTAAATGTTGAGTGTATAGATCTTTTGCAACTTCATTGCCCACCTACTGATCAATGTTCAAATAATCAAATTTATAATCAGTTAGACTTATTAATAAAAAAAGGCAAGATTGCAAATTATGGAGTTAGTGTTTGGAAAATAGAAGATGCAATGGAAGCAATGAAATTTAAAAATGTTAAAAGTATACAAATTGTTTTTAATATTTTTAGACAAAAACCTATTGAAATATTTCTTAAAGAGGCAAAAAAAAACAATATAGCTGTTATAGCACGAGGACCTTTGGCGAGCGGTTTATTGACAGGAAAAATAGATAAAAATACTAAATTTCCTAAAAATGATCATAGAAATTATAATATAAATGGTGAAGCTTTCGATGTTGGAGATACTTTTTCAGGAGTAAATTTTAACAAGGGTTTGGAGGCAGTGGAAGAGCTAAAAAAAATTCTTCCTAATAATTTTTCTCTAACAGATTTAGCCCTGAAATGGATACTTACTCATCCCGAAATATCCGTTGTAATTCCAGGAGCTATAAATTTTATACAAGTTGAAGAAAATACTAATGTATCAGAATTAGATGATATTTCACATTTAATGAAAAAAATTGAATTAATATATGAAAATTACATTAAAAACGATGTTCATCATCTTTGGTAAAAATTTTTATGAAATATAAAAAACTTGGTCTTTCAGGAATTAAAGTAAGCTCCCTTTGTTTGGGTACAATGACTTTTGGTGAGCAAACTTCAAAAGCAGAGGCATTTAATATGATGGATTATGCATTTGAAAAAGGAGTAAATTTTATTGATACAGCAGAAATTTATCCTGTTTACCCAAAAAAAGAAACTTCAGGTAAAACTGAGGAAATTATTGGAGATTGGCTTAAAATAAAAAAAAATAGAAGCAAAGTTGTTATTGCAACCAAAATAGCATCTGGTCACCCCAAGGGAGTAGGTGCAACTGGTCTTAAATGGATTAGGGGCGGTGTAAATAAACTTGGTTTTGACATAAAGAATATGAATAAAGCAATTGATGGAAGTTTAAAAAGACTAAAAACTGATTATGTCGATTTATATCAATTACATTGGCCAGAAAGAAATGTGGCTGTCTTTGGACAATTAGATTACGAATTTGATCCATTAGACAATAAGTGGACACCAATTATTGAGGTGCTTGAAAATTTAGCAAAGCTTATAAACGCAGGAAAAATTAGACAAATAGGTTTATCTAATGAAACTCCTTGGGGCATTATAAAATATTTGAATACTTCATTATTAAAAAATTTACCACGAGTAGTTTCAGTTCAAAATGGATACAACTTAGTAAACAGAATATTTGATATTGCAAACTCCGAAGTATCCATTCGAGAAAATTGTGGATTATTAGCATATTCTCCATTAGCAGGTGGCCGATTAAGTGGAAAATATATTAATAAAAAAAAACCTGACAATTGCAGATATACTTTGTGGCCAAAAAGATTTTCAAGGCATCATACAACACGAGGAGAAAGAGCAATTAAAAAATATGTTGAGCTCGCAAAAAAATATAATATTTTACCAAGTAAGTTCGCAAATGCATTTGTCAACAGCAGACCATTTGTAACAAGCAATATCATTGGCGCAAGATCATTACACCAATTAAAAGAAAATATACAAAGTATAGATGTAAGTTTGTCTAGTCAAATTTTAAAAGAAATTAATGATATTCATTTATCAGACCCTAATCCTTGTTTTTAAAAATAAAAAGTTTAATTTAAATTTATGAACATAAAAAAAGAACTTAATAATGGATCAGGTTTTGTTGTATTTGAAATTGAAAATATGAAAGTATTTAAAAATTTAAGAAAATTATTTTTAAAAAATATTCAGCTAAAACCTAAGGACAAAAAAAATATTAACCTAGTAAGAAAAAAACTGACCTTGATGTCAAGAGTAGAAGCAAATAGATCGATGATAAATTTTTTAACATTTAATAAAGACCTTTCTGAAATGATGATTAATTCATGCCCTAGCATGATTAAAAAAATCTGTGGAAAAGAATTATTTATCCAACGAAGAGCTCATACTACAATAAATATTCCTGGAAAAGATCACACTAAACAATGGACACACTATGAAATGATTTCTGGCATTTCACCTTTTACTTACATAATATGGGCACCTTTGCATGATCTAGATGATAATGGTGGTGCTTATCATATTGATTTGAAAACGTCTTTAAAGATCATGAGAAAAGAAGAGAAAGAGGGCTTAGTAAATGGTCCCAGGGTTCTTAATATGATGGGATTAAAAAACCCCCCTAGACTAAAATTTGGTCAAGGAATTATATTCAATCCTTTTGTCCTTCATGGAAATATTTCATTCAAATCAAAATTAGCAAGAATTGCTTGCAACGTAAGGTTTCAAAGTTCTAAAAAACCTCTACTTCAAAAAAATACAGATTACTTAAAATATTACTATTTAAATTAAAAAAAATGACAATTGCAATTATTAACACTGATATGGACATTGGTCCTTTCAAGATTCCTGGAAATGGGCAAAATATGATTACCAATAATTATGCAGAAAGAAATAATTTCAGAGTGGAGGAAATTATTCCAGAACCTTTTAAATCCAATTGTTTGGCTACTACTCAATGGGTTCATAAAAAAAAAAGATTAAAAAAAATTATATTATGTTCTATTCACCAACTACCGATTCAAAAAAAAAGAATTACCAATCTAATAAAGAATATGAAAAATGTAGAATTCCATTTTGCTTTAGAAGGTGTTTCAGGCAAAGGTTCAAAATTTTTAATGAATTGTGTGAAAGAGGCAAAAATTTTTAGAAATGCCCAAATTATTGAAAGTAAAAAGACTAGTTGGTCAAATCTTTATCAGTTAAAAAAATCAAAGGAAAAAATATAAAATTAATTTATTATGAAAATTTTTATAACAGGAGGTGCTGGATATGTAGGATCAAAGTTAGTTCCTAAATTATTAGAATTAGGAAACAAAGTTACGGTTTTGGATTTAATGATTTATGGTGAAAATGTCTTAGAAGATAATAAAAATTTAACCAAAATTAAAGGTGATATTAGAGATACTAGATTATTAGAAGAATTTTTACCAGGCCATGATGCAGTAATACATTTAGCATGTATATCAAATGATCCGAGTTATGAGTTAAACCCATCTTTGGGTAAATCAATTAATTTTGATGCTTTTGAACCTCTAGTTAAAATTAGTAGAGAAAAAAATATTAATAGATTTATATATGCTTCTTCATCTTCAGTTTATGGTATTAAAAATGAAAAAAATGTTACAGAAGATATGTCGCTTGAGCCCCTTACAGATTATTCAAAATTTAAAGGTGAATGTGAAAAAATTCTAAATAATTACAGATCGGAAGAGTTTATTACTTCTACAATAAGACCTTCTACAGTGTGTGGTTATGCTAAAAGACAAAGGCTTGATCTAGTAGTAAATATTTTGACAAATCACGCCTTTCATAAAAGAAAAATAACTGTATTTGGAGGTGATCAATTACGCCCAAATGTTCATATTGATGATATGGTTGACTCATATGTTCTAATACTTAACTCAGATTATAAAAAAATTAATGGTGAAATATTTAATGTTGGTTACAAAAATCAAACTGTTAATGAACTAGCGCAAAATGTAAGAGATGTTATTGGAAAAGATATAGAAATTATAAAGACAAAGTCAGATGATAATAGATCTTATCATGTAAGTTCTCAAAAAATTTATGATGTTTTAAATTTCAAAACTAAATTAACAGTTAAAGATGCAGTTTTTGACTTACAGCAAGCTTTTAAAAATAAGCTTTTAAAAGCAACTTTTGAAGATGAAAATTATTTTAATATAAAAAGAATGCAGTCAATAAAACTCAACTAGTTTAATGGAAATTAAAAATAAATTTTATTCTAAAAATGTTGTTTATAAGCCTTGGGGGCATGAATACGTGGTTTATAATAATGCAAATAAAATTGCAGTAACATTTGTTTACATTAAATTTGGCCACAAGACATCATTGCATTGTCATCCCCAAAAAAAAACAGGATTTATCATACTTGACGGTAAAGCGTTAGTTCAAGTTGGAATTTATAAAGAAAATAAAAAAAATTATAAAACTGGATCTAGATTAGTATTAAGGCCAGGCTTATTTCACTCTTTGGAAGCAGTATCAAAAAAAGGATTATGTGCACTTGAATTTGAAACGCCATATAAAAAAAACGATTTACTAAGATTTAAAGATAAATATGGAAGAAAACTAAATGATTATGAAGGAAAAAAATATACAAAAAAAATTTCTGAACTAGGTTTTGTTAAGTTTAAAAAACCTAAAACAGGTAAAATTAATAAATATTTATTTAATAATTCTGAAGTTTCAATTCATGTGATAAAAAAAATGAATAAGATTATAAAAAAGGATAATAAATCTACTTTAGCATTATTAGAGGGTAATATTATTGATGAAAAAGGACTAAATGTAATATCTTATGGAGAAATTATTAAAACTAAAACATTAGAAATATTCTGTAAAAATTTTAAAATAAAAAAAGAATTAACTGTTCTAAAAGTTTCTAATTTAAAAAAAAAATAAAATTTTAGATATATGCATGTAAGATATTCTTATTTAAAACAACAATTTTCAAATTCCAATGATTTATGGAAAAAATTAAAAGAATTTGTTTCAACAGGTGATTTTACTCTAGGTAAAGAACTTGAAAAATTTGAAAAAAGTTTTGCCAAACTAATTGGAACTAAATATGCAATAGGAGTCAATTCTGGAACAGATGCAATTAAACTTTCATTAAAAGCTTTAGGTATTGAAAAAGGTGACGAGGTAATAACAGCAGCTAATACTTTTGTTGCTACAGTTGGTGCTATAGTTGAAGTAGGGGCAAAACCAGTATTTGTCGATTGTGATGACACATTTTGTATGAATGTGAATTTAATAGAAAAAAAAATTAATAAAAAAACAAAAGCAATAGTTCCAGTTCATTTTACAGGGTACATGACAAACATGCCCAAATTAAAAAGAATTTGTAAAAAATATAATTTACCAATTGTAGAAGACGCCTGTCAGTCAATTTTAGCAAATATCAATAATAAGAATGCAGGGACCTGGGGAGATTTTGGAGCGTTTTCTTTGCATCCATTAAAAAATATTAATGTTTGGTCTGATGGTGGTATTATTACAACAAATAGTCTTAATTATTATAAAAAGATAAGACTTTTAAGAAACCATGGGTTAGTTGACAGAGATACTGTTAAAATAAATGGATATAATTCTAGATTAGATACTTTCCAAGCAGTTGTAGGTAATTGGCTTTTGCCAAAAGCAAAAAAAATTGCAAACCAAAGAATTAAAAATGCAAAGTTTTATGATAAAAAATTTTCAAAAATTTCACAATTAATTATACCACCAAGATTAACAAATTATAAATTGGTATATCATTTATATATAATTTTCGCAGAAAGAAGAGATGATCTTTTAAAATACTGTTTAAAAAGAGGAATTGAAGCTAAGGTTCATTATCCAAAACCTATGTACTTACAGGAAAGTTTAAAAGATTTAAAACATAAAAAAGGTGATTTTCCAATTACAGATATTCATACAAAAAAAATAATTACTTTTCCATGTGATCAGCATTTATCAAAAAATGAAATGAATTACGTTATAAAATGCGTGGAAGATTTTTATAAAAAATAATTATCTTGTTGCAATATGAAACTAGTAAATTTTTCAAATAAAATAATCAAAAATAGAGATTATGCATTCAATACAAATTCTTTAACAAAAAAAAAAGTTATGAAAAATTGTGAGAATTTTTTTAAGAATTATGGATTTTGCGTTTTAGATAACTTGGTGCCTGCAAAAAATATTAAGTCTTTAAGAGATGAAGTTATTAAAGCACAAAAAAAAAGCTCTAAGAATATTAACAATATCAAAGAATTATTGAACAAAAATAAAGTAAGTGAAAAAACATTATTAAATAGTAAAAAAGTTTTTTTGAGGTCAGTTGGAAAAGAAGGACGACCCTCAAAGCCCGTGAATGATATTGTTTGGATGCCTAACTACGCAAAATATCTTTCAAATTCAAATTTAATTAACATAGTAAAAAATCTTTTAGATGATCATATAAAAATAGTTCAGCTGCACTCTAAAATTATTCCATCAAGTAACTTTAAAAATTTATCTAATGTAGAAATTGGTAATGATGATTTAGGTCTTCCAAGACTTTATAAAGGTCCGAAAACAGCAAGAGATTGGCATACCGATTGGCCTCACGATCCATCAGCATATGGTGGAGGAAATCCAAATGAGAATATTGGATTTGTTAGACAACCGTTCCCTGATGTTACCATGTGTATAGTGATAATTTTTTATCTGAATGATGTAGATGAAAACTCTGGTGGCACTTGGTTGGTTCCAGGCTCACATAAAGATCGTAGGACTCCAAGAAGTTCTACGGATAATATATCGATCACCGCCCCAATTTCTGGTGAAATGCAAGTAAAAGCAAAAGCTGGATCAGTTTTATTACAAGACTCTAGACTTTGGCATTCATCACCATTACATAATTTAAGCGACAAAAATAGAGTAGCAGTAGTAAGTCGATGGTGTCCCTGGTGGCTCTCAGCTGATGAGTTTGCTCCAAAAAGTAGATTTAATATAACTTGTCGTCCTATTTCTAGATCTGAATTTAATTCTTTGCCTAGCAAGCTCAAACCAATTATGAAACATCTTTGTTCGAAAGAATCAAACACAATTCAAAAAACAGTTTTAAGACAGTCTGAATATGCTGTGAAAAAAACAAGATTAGATCATAAATTGTTAAAGCAAAACAAAGTTGATTTGAAAAAAGCTAATGATAGTATTCGTATCAATCTCACACAAATAAAAAAAAAATAAATTAACAATGAAAGCTGCAATTTTAGTTGAAAGCAATAAACCGTTAGTTGTGGGTGATATAGATATTCCTTCAAGTTTAGAATTTGGTCAAGTTTTGGTAAAAGTTCATTACAGTGGAATTTGTGGAGCTCAAATTAACGAAATAGAGGCATTAAAAGGTCCTGATAAATTTTTACCACATTTACTAGGACATGAGGGATCAGGTTTTGTAGAAAAAATTGGTAACGGAGTTAAAAACGTTAAACCTGGTGATAAAGTTGTTTTACACTGGAGACCTAGCCAAGGTATTCAAAGCGAAACTGCAAGTTATTTATGGAATGGAAAAAAAATTAACTCAGGATGGGTTACAACGTTCAATGAAAAAGCAGTAGTTTCAGAAAATCGATTAACAAAAATTCCTGATGATTTTGATATGCGCATCGCAGCATTGTTTGGGTGTGCAGTAACATCTGGATTTGGAGCTGTAAACAACGATGCGCAAGTAAAAATTGGCCAATCAGTTTTGATTTTTGGTATTGGCGGTATGGGTTTAAATATTGCTTACGCAGCTTCTCTTGTGTCAGCTTATCCAATTATAGGGGTTGATTTATATCAAGAAAAAATTGATATGGGAAAACAGTTTGGTTTAACACATGGAATAATGGCTGACTCGACTAATTTTAATAAACATCTCAAGGAAATTTTAAAAAATAAAGAACCAGAAATAGTATTCGAGACAACTGGAAATTCTAAAGTTATGGAAAAGTCTTTTGAAATTACCCCAAAAGATGGCAAAACTATATTTGTTGGAGTACCTAATGATAAAATCTCTATTTATTCATTACCTTTAGCATTTAACAAAACACTTAAAGTTTCTCATGGAGGTGATTCAAAACCTGATCAAGATATTCCCAGATACATTAATTTAATTAAAAACAAAAAAATGAATTTAGATAAATTAATTACACATGAATTTCATTTAGAAAATATTAATGAAGCAATTGATTTATTTAGAACTGGCCAAGCCGGTAGAATACTAATTAATAACCAAAAGGAGAAATAAAATTTATGGGAAAACATATAGATATTGGATATTTTAAAAAACCAATTAAGGTTAGAGCTCAAGTTGCTAAAGAAAGAACTGTAATTAATAAAATGCATGCTTGGGAATTAGGAAAAGAATATTATGATGGTAGTAGACTTAACGGTTATGGTGGATTTAAATATGATGGGAGATGGCTAAAATTATTACCAAAGTTAATTAAAAGATATAAATTAACTTCTAAATCAAAAGTATTGGATTTAGGTTGTAAAAAAGGTTTTTTGTTGAAAGATCTTAATATTCTGATTCCCGGAATAAAATCTTTTGGTATCGAAAACCATCCGTATGCTTTAAAAAAAGCAGTTACGTGTAAAAGTAAATTGATAAGATCTGATTATACCAAATTACCTTTTAAGAACAAATCCTTAGATTTTGTAATAGCTTTTAATTCACTATATATGCAAAATTTAGGTGATGTTATAAAATCGTTAAAAGAAATCGAGAGAGTTTCAAAAAAAAGCTATGTAGTTTTGGCATCTGGAGAAAATGATGAGGAGCGAAATAAATTTTATAAGTGGACACTTATTGGCACATCAATACTTTTAAAAAGAGAATGGAAAACTTTATTTAAAAAAATTAAATTTACAGGAGATTATTATTTTTCTTCTGCTAAATCACTTGGCGTTTAAATTAATAATATTATAAAATATACTATAGATTAAAAAAATGAGAGTCGCAGATTTTGTTATAAAATTTTTAGAAGACAAAAAAATTAATACTGTATTTACAGTTAGTGGTGGGGGATCTATTTTTCTGTGTGATGCTTTATATAAGTCAAAAAAATTGAAATATATATCTTGCCACCATGAGCAAGCAGTATCTTTTGCAACAGAAAGTTTTTCTAGAGTATATAATAAACCTGGTGCAGCTATTATTACAACTGGCCCAGGAGGAACCAATTGCACTACTGGGGTAGCATGTTGCTGGATTGATTCTGTACCATCAATATTTATTTCTGGCCAAGTTTATTTAAATCAAACTATAAGAAATACCGGATTAAGACAAGTTGGCGTACAAGAGTTTGATATTGTTAGCATGGTAAAATCAAGCACTAAATATGCAGTTATAATTAAAGATCCAAATTCAATTAAATATCATCTTGAAAAAGCTTATTTTTTATCCACAGATGGAAGACCTGGACCCGTTTGGATAGATATACCGGCAAATATTCAAAATGCAAAAGTAAATGTCTCAAAACTTAGAGGTTTTAAAGAGAAAAAGAAAATAAAAAATTTCAAAAAATTGAATAAAAAAATTAAAGAGATCGTAAACATTTTGATTAAAAGTAAAAGACCTTTGTTGCATCTAGGCCAAGGAGTAAAAATTTCTCAAGGGGAAAAGTATTTAAGAAAAATTTTAAATAATTACAAAATCCCGTTTGCATTAACATGGAATGCATCAGATCTCATTGAGTCTAGCAACAAATCTTACGTAGGAAGACCAGGTGCTTTTGCTGAAAGAGGCACAAACTTTATAGTTCAGAATTGTGATTTTTATCTTGCTGTAGGTACTAGACTTCCTTTCATGGTCACTGGGTATAATGCAAAAGATTTTGCAAGAAATGCAAAGAAAATCATGGTTGATATTGATAGAAAAGAAATTGAAAATACTAATGTTAAGCTCAAAAAAAAAATTTGTTGTGACGCACAATATTTTTTAAAAACATTTCTTAAATTTTTACCAAAAGAATTTAAACCTTCAAAAGATTGGCTGAAATATTGTAAAAATATAAGAAAAAAATATCCTATAGTGTTAAATGAATTTAAAAGTCAAAAAAAATATATAAATTCATATGATTTTGTGGACATTCTCTCAAACGTTTTAAAAGAAAATGATGTTATTGTTACCGATATGGGACTTTCTTTTGTAGGTACCCACCAAGCATTTAAAATAAAAAAAGGACAAAAATTATTTACAAACTCTGGTCATGCGCCAATGGGATGGGGTTTACCAGCTGCTATAGGGGCAAGTTTTGCTTCAAAAAATAAAAAAATAATTTGTTTGACTGGTGAAGGAGGACTTCAAATGAATATTCAAGAATTTGCAACTATAATGCACCATAAACTGCCAATAAAAACATTTATTTATAATAATGGTGGATACCTAACAATAAAACAAACACAACAACTTGGTTTTCAAAACCGAATTATGGGATCAACATCAGAAACAGGACTATCTTTCCCTAATTATGAAAAAATAGCTCAATCACACGGTATTAAGTATCTAAAAATAAATAATAACGTCAATTTGAAAAAAAAATTAACTAAAATAATTAGAACTAATGAACCTGTTATATGTGAATTAATAATGGATAATGAGCAAGAGCAAATGCCTAAAGCGATTAATAAAAGATTGCCAAATGGAAAATCTGAAGCTACAAAGTTTGAGGATATGTATCCCTTTTTACCTTTTGATGAAATTCAAAAGAATATGTTATAAGAAAATATGAATAAAGCTATAATAATTTCAGGTGCATTAGCACAAGATCATGAATTCATTTATCCTTACTATCGATTGCTGGAAGAAGGTTTTGAAGTTGATGTTTGCATGCTGGAAGGGGCTGCTGTTAAGGGCTATCTAGGAACTACTTTACCACCTAACAAAGATCAGATTGTAAAGTCAATCGATCAAGTTGATACTAAAGATTATAAAATTTTAGTTCTACCAGGAGGTGTTAAAGCGATGGAAAAAGTAAGGCAGGAAAAAAAAATAATAAATTTTATAACCAAGTTTAATGATGATAAAAAAATTATTGCATGCATTTGTAGCGGAGCTCAACTTTTAATTTCCGCAAAAGTAGTTAAAAATAGAAAAATTGCAGGTTACTATAGCATGAAAGATGATCTTGTTAATGCAGGAGCAATTTATACTGATGAAAAAGCTGTTATAGATAAAAATATAATTACTACCGCCCATTACAAAGATATGGGACCATGGATGAAAGAAGTAATAAAAAAATTAATTAATATTTAGTAATTGATGAAAATTCCTTATGTAAATTTGAATTTACAGTGGCAAGCTGAAAAAAATACTTTACTCAAGCTTATAGATAAATCGTTATCTGAAGAAAGTTGGGTTGGAGGAAATTCCATACAGAAATTCGAAAAAAATATCTCTAATTTTTGTCAAACCAAATACGCAGCAGCATTAAATAGTGGCACGGATGCGCTCACATTGGCACTTCATTTATTGGGTGTAAGAAAAGGAGACGAAGTAATTACAACACCAAATACTTTTATAGCAACTGTATCTGTAATAGTTCATCTTGGCGCTATCCCAATTTTTGTTGATGTTTTACCCGATCAAAGTATGGACGCTTCGAAATTAGAAAATTTAATAACAAAAAAAACCAAAGCAATTATACCAGTTTATCTCTCTGGAAGGATTGAAGGAATGAACAAGATAAAATCAGTGGCAAAAAAATATAAAATTCCCATAATAGAAGATGCGGCACAAGCAATAGGATCTTTTTTTTATGATAAACCCTCTGGTTCTATTGGAGATATAGGTTGTTTTTCAGCACATCCTCTTAAAAATCTAAATGCTTTTGGAGACTCCGGATATATTACAACAAATAGCAAAAAAATTTACAAAAAAATTATTGAATTACGGAATCATGGAATGATCAAAAGAGATAAAG
>ENA-UOXV01005803-UOXV01005803.1-marine-metagenome-genome-assembly--contig:-NODE-5803-length-13302-cov-4.117536_pt1 | contig 13302 bp, 11 predicted proteins | sample MGYA00238165_ERZ766961 | MGnify/ENA primary metagenome ERZ766961 (study PRJEB28924, sample SAMN03173240) | marine metagenome | biome: Marine; feature: Water; material: Subsurface seawater | place: North... | reverse complement strand
GGGGGGGGGGAATGCACCGGCGCGGCTGCCCCGTGAGGCCCCAAGGGCGCGGCGCAGGCGACGGCGAGGAGGCTCCGCCCCGCGCGCGGCGGCGCGAACGCGAGGGCGGAGCCGAGGCCGCTCGCCGCCCACTCGGGGCCCGCGAGGCGTGCGAGCGGGCGCCGCGCGCGCAGCGCCCGTAGGTCCCATAGGGTCGCGCCCGCGCCCGCGCCGCCGCCGCGCGTGGCGACGGTCCAACCGTCAGGCGCGGCCGCCACGGCACTCGGCGCGCCGCCCTCGCCCTCGCTCGCCTCCGCGCCCGCCACCTCTTGTGCCGGCCGCACTTCGCCCCCCCGCGCCGCCACCCGCTCGTCCCACCACGCCAGCCGTCCGTCCGCCAGCAGCGCCAGCGCGCCCGCGCCCGCCGACGCCGCAGCGCGCACGGGGGAGCGCGAGTCGCCCGGCGGCGGGCGCGGACAGAGCAGAGCGATCTGGCCGTCGAGCGCAGTGTCCATGTCCCAGAGGCGCACGGTGCCGTCGGTCGACGCGGACCACACGAGGCCCGCGCGCAGCGGGTGCCACCACGCGCCCGTCAGGCTCCCGACGTGCCCTGAGGTGTCTGCGATCTGCTCCTCGTCCCCCCCGTACGGCAAGTCGAGCACTTTGCCGTGCGCGCGCTTGTGCGCCGCGCCGTGCAGCATCAGCGTCGAGTAGCTGCGGCCCACCGCGCCGCGCAGTCGGTGTGATGGGAAGGGCGCGGGAGGTGGGGCGGGGGGCGGGGTCGCACTGGGAGCGGGACGCGACGAGGACGAGGGAGGAGGGATCGCTGACGCGGGCCCAGTGCGGGTGGGGACACGCGGCCACAGACACCAGCGCGAACCCCGGCTGCGGGCTGGCGGCGGCGGTCGGCGCCATCTCCGGCCACGCGGCGCGCTCGAAGTCGTACGTGTGCAGCGCCTCGTCCGTCCTGCCCGTGCGCGCACCCGCCCGCCTCGCTAAGCGGGCCGGCAGCGGCCCAGCGCGCGCGCGTGCGCGCGGAATGCGCGCCGCAGCGCGGGGTGCGCGCGCAGGGCAGCGAGCGCACCCCGCAGAGAGCAGAACTGTGCCATCGTGACTCCAGTCGAGGCCCAGCGCCGCCGTGGAGTGCCCCTGCAGCACCGCCTCCGCCTCCAGAGCCCCCGGCCCCTCTCCAGCGACCGCCTCCAGCCTCGCGCCTGTCGCACCCGCGTTGCCCCGCCACGCGACCTCGCCGCCACACTCAGCCTGCTCCGTCACGGCATGCCACGCTCGTTTGCGTCCCCTGAGATTTGCGCCACGCGAGTCCTCTTCGTCTTCGCTCGATTCCGTGTTCTCGCTCTCCTGCCCCCTGTCCCTCCTCCTTCCGTCGTCTTCCTCGTCGTCGGTGTCGCCGTCGTCATCCCTATCTTCGCCGCCTCCTACTTTATACTCACTCTCGTCCACCCACCTCCCGATCTTCGTTGCACTCGTCACGGCGTCTGCGGCTGCGCGCATATCGTGCGCCGGCTTGCGGTGCGCCTCTTGAAAAGCAGCAGCTGTCGCCCTCGGTGCCTCCAGAGGTGATACTCCTGGTGCAGAGTCCTGCGGTCCAGAGGCAAAGCCCGAGTGAAGCAGCCCCGCAGCAGCCAGCAGCTCGGAGCCTAGCTCGCTGACCGCCTGCGCGCTCGCACCGCACACCGCGGTTTTGTTTTGACTGCCGACAGCTCTTCTCCGGTGTATCCCGGACATGTACAGTGCCGTTGGTGTTTCAGAGGGATAACGCCATTGCGAGCGCTGTGAAACGCGGTCATGGAAGTACTCGCGCCCCGTTCCCTCGTCTCTGAGTCGTATCCAGCCAACGGGAAGGGTCTGCTGACCCGACTGCCCTCCCTCCTCTTGCTCTTCCTGGTCCGCGGCGGCCCGAATGCTGGCACCTGCACCGCCCCTCAGCGATATGGGCCGGCGGAAATCTTGCACCAAACAGCGCATTGAGCGCATTTCAAGGCCGACAGGCCACCCGTGCGCGTCGCCCACGGGGGAGTGCTGAGTCGTGAGCAGCAAGCTGACCCTCAGAAAGGCTAGCACCGCTCGCACCGCAAAAAGCATGCTGTGACCGCTTCCGTGACGCATGCGCACTGCCTGATCAAAGGACCTACACCGGGGGCTGCGGGCCCCTCTTGTCAACGACCCGACATCGAGATGCTTGGACCGGTGGTCAAAATTTCCATATGGGATTCTCTGGGTGACGATTCTCTGGGTACACCCTGTCTCTAGGCAGGATGGGCGTGCATGGTACGCCCGGGCAGTCGCTTCGCGTTTCTGCGAAAATCTGGCCGCGCGCCTCAACCATGACCGTGGGCCATGCACGAGCGGCTCAGGGAGTGCGGCAGCGCCATCCATTCTTTTCCAGGAGGAGCGGCAGCGCCACGCATGCGGAACTTGCAGCAGTTGCGCCCCGAGGGAGATCCCAGCCGGATGGCGGCCTTGGGGCTGCAGCCGGCGACATGCTGTGGTCTCGAATGGGAAAAGACGAGCCTGCACGCTTGGTGGCAGCTTGGTGGGTGGCCCGGCGCGCGCTGCACCTTCCTTCTCAGGGGGGGCACCCAGCGATCCGAGGCATTTCTGCCTCGGTCCCAACGGCACACCGCGAACATGCCGTGCGCCGGGGGGAGGTGGGGAGCAACACGATGCCACTCCGCCCAAAAGGCACTGCGGCACATTCGACCTCAACTGCTGCAGGTGCTTCCCTGCCGGAATGTCAGTCCTATATCCAGCGCCGCGCCATGAGCGCTTCGCCTGATCGTGGCGAGCGACCTGTAGGAGCGCCCAAAGAGGAAGAGGACACGGCTCTGCTGCTCATCAATGACCCGTATCAAGGCACGGGGGTTGAGCGGCGCTTCGCTGCCATAGTGGACTGGTAGCGCTCGACCCCACCCCTTCGAGGATCCCACTGCAGCGAGCAGAACGCGCCACCGCGCCGCCCGCCTTGGGCGTGTGCTGAGCCGGCTCGCGCGCGCCGCGCAGGGTGTATCGCGGGCGAGAGGTTCCCGGCGGCGTGCGGATTGTGCAAAACCTGGTGCACTACCTCTGGCCCGCGGACGCGCCTTGGCTGCGCCGCCGCGTGCTCGCGTCCATGGTCTGCCTCGTCGCCGCAAAGCTCGTCAACATCCAGGCCCGCCCTCCTCTGCCCCAGCCGCGCCGCCGTGCCGCACCGCCGCGCCGCTGCGCTGTGCCGCGCGGGCTGGCCTGACGGCGCTGGCTGGGGCCGCGCGGCGCGCGCAGGTGCCTTTCTTCTTCAAGCACGTGGTGGACGCTCTCGCCGCGCTCCCGGCGGCGGGCGCCGCGCCCCCGGAGCTGCTCGCGACGTCCGCCGCGCTGCCCGTCGCGGCCGTGGCGGCGTACGGGGCGGCGCGCGTGGCGGCCTCAGCGCTGTCGGAGCTGCGGACGGCATTGTTCGCGGACGTGACGCAGAACGCGATCCGGAACATCTCGCTGCGGACGTTTCAGCACGTCCACGCGCTCGACCTCTCCTTCCACCTCTCGCGGCAGACCGGGACCATCTCCCGCACAATGGAGCGCGGCACGCGCGGCATCAACTTCTCCCTCTCCGCCCTCCTCTTCAACGTCGTCCCCACGGTCTGCTTCGCCCCCCCCCACCCTCGCGCGGCGGGCAGCGGGCAGACAGCGCGCTGAGCGCACGCGCGGGCGGGCGGAGCAGGCGCTGGAGATCGTGCTGGTGTCGGGGATCCTGTCCTACTCCTTTGGGCCGGCGTTCGGGCTCGTCTCGCTCGCGACGGTGTCGGCCTACACGGCCTTCACCGTCGTGGTGAGCCAGCGGCGCGTGGACATCCGGCGCGCGATGAACCGCGCAGAGAACGCGGCGTCGGCCAAGGCGGTCGACTCGCTCATCAATTTTGAGACCGTCAAGTACTTCGGCAACGAGGCGCACGAGGCGCGGCGCTACAATGCCTCGCTCGCCGCGTACGAGACCGCCGCGGTGCATACCGCCACCTCGCTCGCGCAGCTCAACTTCGGGCAGTCCGCCATTTTCTCCGTCGGGCTCACCGCCATCATGTTCCTCTCTGCCAACGGCGTCGCCGCCGGCGCCCTCACCGTCGGCGACGTCGTCATGATCAACGGCCTCCTCTTCCAGCTCTCGGTCCCGCTCAACTTCCTGGGGACAGTGTACCGCGAGGTGAAGCAGTCGGTCATCGACATGGAGGCCATGTTCGCCCTCACCGCCCAGCGCCCTCGCGTCGTCTCCCCGCCCAGCGCCCCGCCCCTCGTCGTCTCGCAGGGCCGCATCGAGTTCCGCAACGTCACCTTCGGCTACGGCGACGGCCGCCGCGTGCTCGACGACGTTTCCTTCACTGTCGAGCCGGGCACCTCGGTCGCGCTCGTCGGGCCCTCGGGCTGCGGCAAGTCGACCGCGCTGCGCCTCCTCTTCCGCTTCTACGACGTGCAGGGCGGCGCCATCAGCATCGACGGTTCCGACCTGCGCAGCGTCGACCTCGCCTCGCTCCGCCGCGCGGTCGGCGTGGTCCCGCAGGACACCGTGCTGTTCAACGACTCCCTCCGCTACAACGTCCAGTACGGCCGCGTCGACGTCCGCCCCGCGCCCCCCGCCCACCCTCCCTCCCCGCCACGGCCCCCGCCCCCCCGCGCCCCGCACTGAGGCGCGGGCGGGCGGCGGGCAGGCGGACGAGGGGGCGCTGCAGGAGGCGATCCGCAAGGCGGCGGTGGACCGCATCGTGGCGCTGCTGCCGCTGGGGCTGGACTCGCTGGTCGGCGAGCGCGGGCTCAAGCTCAGCGGCGGCGAGAAGCAGCGCGTCGCCATCGCGCGCACGGTGCGCGCCGAACGCCCCGCGGGAAGGCTGGGGCGGGGGCTGAGCGGGGGCGGGCCTGCAGGTTCTCAAGGACGCGCGGGTGCTGCTGTGCGACGAGGCGACGTCGGCGCTCGACACCTCCTCGGAGGCGCACATCATGCAGGCGCTCGGCGCCGTCGCGCAGGGCCGCTCGACGGTGATGATCGCTCACCGTCTCTCCACCGTCGTCAACGCCTCCAAAATAATAGTCCTTGACCAGGGCCGCATCGCCGAGCAGGGTCGCCCGCCCGCCCGTCCCTCTCCTGTCGGCGCGCGCCCGCGCGCCCGGTCTGCCCGGCCCGCCTGAGCGGGGGCTGGCGCGCGGCAGGCTCGCACGCGGAGCTCATGGCACGCGACGGCACGTACGCGGAGATGTGGCGCCAGCAGGCTTCGGTGCTCAGCCCTGCCCCCCGCCCCCGCCCGGCGGCAGGCCCGCACCCGCCCGGCGGCAGGCGCAGCGTCGCGCCCGGGATTGTATGAACGGGGACAGGGGCGCCGCCACGCGGCAGGCCCGCCTGAGCCGCCGCGCGCGCGTCCTAAACCAGGCGAAGGAGAGCGAGGAGGAGGAGGCGGAGGGTGAGGAGCCGCCGCAGCTGTGAGTGCGCGCTGCGGAGCGCTCATGGGAGCCGGCCATGCACCGCGGCGGATCCCGCCCGCCCCTGCTGTCTAGGCCCCTGGCGGGTCCAGCTAGAGCGTCGCGCCCGTTCTGGTCCACCACGCATCGCCGGTGGGGTGAAATGATGCACCCCACCCGCTCTGGCGCTGAGGCGGGCCCGAGAGGACTCACTGTGTAATGAACCAACGTTCCTGCGCCCGCTGGGCGCCCCAGCGAGCGCGCGGTGCCGCCAGCGACCGGCAGCGGTGGGCGCGGCGCGGCATGGCGCGGTCACTGCTGCTTCTTGACGAGCACCACATCCTCCTCCTCGTCCTCGCTATCACTCTCGTCCCCCTCCTCCTCGCCCTCCTCCTCGCCCTGCGCCCCGCCACCGCGTCAGCGCCCCGCGCGCAGCCCCCCGCCCCCCTTTCCGCGCTCCGCGGCACCGCCTGCCGCGCGCAAGCACCTCGCCGTCGCCGTTGCCGTCGCCGCCGCCGCGCGGGGCGCCGCCGCCGCCCTGCGCGTCGTCCGGGTGGAGGCGGCGGTCGGCGGCGGCGAGGAGGGGCCGGAGGAGCGGGCAGACGAGGACGAAGAAAGCGACGAGCAGCACCAGGTAGAGCACGATCTGCGCCTGCACGGGCAGCTCCTCCAGCGCCTCCGCTGCCCATTCCAGCACCGCGCGCCGCGGCGCAGCGAGCGCGGCGAGAAGGTCAGCCTCCGAGCCCTCGCGCTGCGGCGCCGCCTTGCCCTCCAGCGCGCCCTGCACCAGCAGCGCCAGCGTCGCCTCCGCGGCCGCGTCCTTAGCGCTCACCAGAAACACCCGCGCCTGCACGCCTCGCCGCACTGCACGTCAGCCGCCGCCGCGAACACGCGCACGGGGGAGCGGGCTACGCTCGCGGCCGAGGGCGCGCGCTACCTGGCCTGCGCCCACCTGCGCGACGCCGTGCGCGGGGCGCTGCAGCAGCACCACGTCGCCGCCTGCAGCCCCGAACAAGGTGGCGGCGCGCGGCTGCTCCGCCACACGCAGCGCCCCGACAAAGACGCGTGCGCCCTCCACTGCGTCTTGTGCGGCGGCAGCCGCCGCCGCGAGCGCTCGTCCGGCGTCCGCGTCGACGCGGCGCGGGTCCGGCAGCGCTGCCAGCGCGCACCACGCCCCCGCGCCGCACACCTCGGCGAAGTTATCGCGGTGCAGCGCCGGGAAGCGCAGCCGCGTGCGCTCCACCAGCCACGCCTCTAGCTCCGGCTGCCGCAGGCGCGCGCCGGGGAACAGCTCGGGCGCCTCGCCCGCCTCCCCGCGGTACACTAGCACCGCGGGCGGCTTCAGCCCCACGTGCGCCGCCGCGCCCACCGACATTTTGGAGGTCGTCGCGATCGCCATCGCCCCTCCCGGCGCCCGGCCCGCGGCTGCCACCGCCATAATCTGCTCCCGGCTCCCAGCCTTGCCTGCCATCGTGGTGGCGTGCACGCGTCAGCGGCGGCCGCTGGGGCGCGGCCGGGCAGAGCCGATGGCGCGGCACTCAGCCGTAGGGCGGCGCGGGGCGGCGGCGGCGGCGGGCGGGCGGGGGACGCACCGACAAAGATGAGCCGGACGCGGTCCGCCTTGGTGCGCAAGAAGTCCCGCAGCGCGCGCGGCTCGCTGAGAGCGCGAGCGCGGTACCGCTCGGAAGCGGCCGTGGCCACCAGCTTGACGATGCCGTCGACAGACGTGTCCTGGAACTCCCAGCGCAGCCTGCCGCGCGAGCCACCCCGCGTAACGCACCGCGACGCGCGGGGGGGGGGCGCCGGCGCCGGGTGAGCGAGGCGCTGGGTCAGGGCGCGGGCACCGCCGGAGCGCCGAGTCCCCGTCGAACACGGCCACGAAGGGCAACGAGTCTTTGCTGCACGCAAGCGCGCGAGAGAGAAGCAGGGGTGGGCAGGTCAGCGTCAGCACGACGGGCTGGGCGGGCCGCGCGGCAGGCGCCCACGCTCCCGGGGAGAGGGCGCAGACCTGCCCGCGAGGAGGCGGGACGCGAGGCCCTTGTCGCGCCCGAGGTTGACGCGGCCGACGCGGACGCCGGTGCCCGCGAGGCGCGCGGCGACCTCCTCCCAGATCGGGGAGAAGTACTGCGCGCGGTCGGACCAGTCGACGTACACCTGGATGAGCCAGAGGTCGCCGGGCAGAACCGTCGTGGCGAAGTTGGCGGAGGTGAGCGTCTCGGTGCTGCTCTGGATCGACTTCTCCATCAGCTTCTGCTCCTTGTCGTAGATCTTGCGCTTCATCGGGTCCGAAAGCACCTCGTACGCGCGCGCCACGCGCTGAAACGTGGTGTGGCACTCGTCGCAGCCCTGGTTCTTGTCGGGGTGCCACTTGATCGCCAGCTTGTGGTACGCCTTCTTGACCTCTTTGTCGCTCGCCCCCTTTGCGACTTCGAGCACGTCGTACAGGTCCCGGCCATCGAGCAGGTCATCACTTCCGCCCTTGCCTCGCTTGCTCCCGTCGTCGTACGAAAAGCGCATGGCAATGAGCAGCACGACGACCACCCCTGCCGTGATCAACTGTCTGCGAACGCACTCTGCGCGGTCAGCACATGCTGTGGGCGCCACGGTGAGCGTTTTTTAGCTCGGGCCTGGCCCCGCAAGAGCCGATTTCCTATGGGTGGGTCTTTTCCCGACTGCGCACGGGCCGCAAGAATCGCGTGCGATCCTGGCCCGCCGCGCAGCGCTGCCCTTGTGCCCACACCTCTGGACTTGGGATACTGCGGGAGCACTGGCACGCGACTCCTAGGCAGATATTGCACCAATGCGGGCCGTGTGGCTAGGGGCTCGATATTTCGCGCAGCTCAGGGAAGCGGCGGGCGCAGGATCGGCCTCAACAGGGAAAAACGCGTGTCGAGAGCGCGGGGCTGGTGGTGGTCCGGGGAAAGACCCCTTCGACGCGACATTGAACTCTGTGTTCGTATCCTTGGTCTTTCGAGAGCGCTTTTTGCCCAGCTGAGTGTCCTGGGGCGCCGACCCCGGTGCCTTCTCGCCCTCGGCCATGGGGGGCACTCCGGCGATGCCGACCGCAACAGCCTGTCAAAAGTGGTTTAGGCAACTTTGCGTCCCTCGGGGAATGCCGGTCGGGCATTTCCCCACCGATCATCCCCAGTTCCCCGACGCAGACCGTCTCGCCCGGCGCCTGCTCTTGCCTTGCAGACTTGCAGCTGCGCACGACCCCGGATCCGATCTGGCAAGGCTGTGCCGGTCGGCGTGATCCAAGATTTGGGGGACGGGATCGATTCGCCTGGATACCTGGAGAGAGAGCTAGGGTAGATGTCGGAGCAGGGCGCCTGGCCCGAGGTGCTGGGCATTTCGATTTCCTGCGGGGGGACGGAGCCTTGCTTGGTGCTCGGTATCAGTGGGGAGGGCAGCAGCCGCGATCTGAAGCCCGGGGAGGTGGAGCGAGGCGATGCTTTGGTCTCGATTGACGGGCTTGACGCGTATGGCATGGACGTCGACGGCATGCGCGGACTCATCGCAACACCGCATGCTGCGCGCTGGAGTGAGGAGTCAGTTGCCCTCGCGTTTCAACGCCCCGGCGAGGCGAACCCACGCACTGTTCGCCTCCGGCGGCCACGCGTGGCGCGTGACGCGGCGCCGGATGACACGCCGACAGCCGCGTTCTCTGAGCATTCCCGCAGCGCCGAAGGGCAGCAGGGCCAAGCTTCTGCTGGCGCACCGGGGCAGGCAGAGGACCCTGAGCTGCGCCGCGAGAGGATCCTCAAGGACATGGACACGTGTTTCAGGTCCCGCGCCCCGACGCCCGCGCCGCGGCGCGCGCAGGTCACTCCTCTCGCCCCGCACCGCACTGAGCAGCGCGGGCGCGGGCGCGGGCGCGGTCGCAGCAACGTCGACATCGCGATCCAGCGCGGGGAGCTGGGGCAGGCGCACGCGTGGCTAGACAAGGCGCGCTTCCGCGCGGTGCTCGCGGAGGCCGAGGGCTGCGAGGCGCGATTCGACGCATCGCGCGCGCGCGTGCGCGCGGCCGAGCACGCCGCAGCCGTGGCCGGGGGCGCGCAGCAGCCCCCGGCGCGCGCAGAGCACGCGGCGGAAGGGAGACTGCTGCGCCAGCAGGCAGAGCGGGTGGGCGTCGGCGTCGGCGGCGCGGGCGGTGGGGCGCGGGCGGACGAGTGGGACCTGTTTGGCTTCTTCGGGCGTGTCCTGGGCGACGTTTTCGAGCCGGCGGCGCAAAAATCGCCCCCTGCGCCGCCCGCGCCCGCGCCCGCGCCCGCGCCCGCGCCCGCGCCCGCGCCCGCGCTTCGGGATGCTGCGCCTGCCGGCACGAAGCTGTACTCGCACGCAGCAGCGTCAGGGCGCGGCGGCAGCCAGAGGGGTGGCGCGTGCCTCGGTTTGCGAACAAAGGCCCCGGGGCGTCCGGCGGACGAGGCAGTTGCGGTTGCAGTTGTGCCCCCGTCGCGGGGGCACACGCTGGAGCGGGGCGCGGGCGCGCGCGGGGGCGCCGGAGAGGGTGCCGCGGCAGGGGCGGAGGAGGGGCTGGGGGAGGAGCGGCATCGGGCGGCGGAGGCGCTGATGGCGGAGATGCAGGCGCTGCAGGAGCGGGAGGAGCGGCTGCAGGCTGTGCTGGCGCTCCGTGCAGGGCTGGCTGCGGGGCGCCCCGCGCGCCCGGCCGCTCGGGTGGAGCTTTGGGACGGCCGCCTCCCCGGCGCGGCGCCCGCCAAGGCGGCGGCGGCGCCAGTAGTGCCGCGCAGCGAGACGGACTGGGACGCGGCGGCGGCGGCGGTACCGCTGCGCGCGACGGAGCTGGAGGAGGAGCGGGCGCGCGTGCTGGCGCGCGTGCGGCAGGGGGAGCTCGAGGCCAGCGGGCCGGTGTCGCTCGCGCCCGCGCTCGGAGGCATTACCTCTGGGGGCGTCGGCGCTGCGCTCGGTGGAGGGGACGCGCCGGCGCCAACCGCCCCCGGCGCCTCGCCGGGCGGCGGCTTCCGCTACGCGGGCGTGTAGGCGCGGCGCGAGCGCGCCCCGCTCGGCCTAGCTGATTAATTACATCCCCCATCCAGCCACTCAATCGCCTCCCGCGCGCGGCTAGGGCCGGGCAACGCCCGAGGACTCGCGGATGATGTACATGCGGTCGGTGTCGCGGAGACACGTGTCCTCGGAGGGGTTGGTGTACACGTAGTGCTGCGCCGCGGCGGGGTCGCCCACCTCGCGGTACAGCCCGACGACGATGGACGCCTCGCGCTCGTTGCACGCGTGGAAGAGCTCCCCAAAGGTGCGCCCGAAGAACTCCTCGGGGACTGCTGCGAACTGGATCACCGCGGCGCGCCGGAAGTTCTCCTGCCCCGCCGGCCCCGCATCCCGCGACTCCCCAAGCAGGATCTGGTAACTGCCGCGCCCCGCGCCCCGCGCCGCATGAGGCGCCGCGCGGCGCTGGCCGGGCCGTGAGGGGGCGCGCGGCGCGCGTCCGGCGCACGGGGCGCGCGGCAGTGCGGCGGGTGGAGGGGGCGCGGACATGAGGGCCATCATGTGTGGGTTGAAATACTGCTGGCAGAGAAGGAGGTCGAGCACGGACGTGATCACCGACAGGCCCGCCACGTAGGCTGTCTCGAGGTGCTTGAAGCCGCGCATCATGTTGTTGGCCTCTCCCTCCATCTGCACCAGCGCCTCTCGCGCGTGGTGGTAGTGCTTGTCTGCGCGCGCGCGCGCCGCTCAGCCGGCTGCGGGCGCGCCGCTGCGACGCAGGAGGACTGCCGCGCAGGAGGGTGGGCGGCAGCGAGGGGGGAGGAGAGGCGCTCTCACAGCGCAGAGCCTCGGGCCCATAGAGGCTGGCTTGCGACCCTCGATGCAGCTGCCACAGCGAGTTTGCCAGCCGCCTGCGGCGCCGCCCGCGCTCAGACGCGCGCGCCCCGCGCCGCGCCGCGTCGCGCGCGCACCCGGGCCAAGGGTGGACCGTGAGAATCCGCCGTCGAATAGCTCTGAGACGATGAGCGCGGGCGGGCGGCTGTGCGCCCCGCCCCGCTCCTTGTCCCCCCCCCGCGCTAGCAACAAAAAGTCGTGCGCGTTGATCATGCCCTGCGAGCGGCCCCGTCCCGCACCGCGGGTCAGCCAGCGCCCCAGCGCGCAGGAGGCGGGGCGGGCGGCGCGCGGGCCTGCATCACGGCGGCGTCGGCGTGTCCGATTAGTACGGGGTGAGGGACGCGGCGTGTCCACTTAGTACGACGAGGGCGGGCGGGGCGCGGGCCTGCATCACGGCGGCGTCGGCGATCTGCGTCGAGACCGCCTGCTTGTCGAGGTCGCTCGTGAAGAGCACGCAGCGCGAGCGCACCGCGCCTGCGCGCCCGAGCACCGCCTTGATGTTGTCCCCGGAGACCATTACCCACACGCCCGAGTGCGCGCACACCTCCGCCCACTCGCGCGCCGTCGGGAACGTCTGCGTGACAAACACCACCTGCCGCCCCCCGCCGCCTCAGGCACGGCTCAGGCGCGGCCCGCCCCGGGACGGATGCCAAGTCACCCCCCGCGCCCCGCTCTCCCGCGGCAGGCCCTGGCAGCGCAGCGCGGGGCAGCGCGCGGGGCGCGGGTGGCGCCTGAGCGGGCGGGGCGCCCGGGCGGTCGGAGCAGCGTATGGGGCGCATCAGGTGCTGCATGTCGTCCATGTTGGCGCAGATCACGACGATGTGGTCGCGCACGCGCGTGGGCAGATCCCGCACCAGGAAGTCCTGCAACGCGTGCCGCGGCGCCTCATGCGTCGCCGCCGTCTTGAGGTCCTCCAGTCCTCTTCGTACGTACGCCCGGATGTTGTCCGCAAACGTCCGCGACTGCGCCCCGACCCTCCCCCGCCCGGTCGGCGTGCGCCCCGACCCCCCGCGCGCAGCGCAGCCGGACCAGCCGCGGGGCGTGCGGCGCGGGGCGCGCAGGGGCGCACGCGGGTGCGCGGAGGGGTGGGGGGCTCACCGACTCGCCGTAGGTCAAAATCATCTGCGCACAAAGGTGATCCACTGCCGCGTTGACCTATCAACAATTGGATCCATTTTCGTTCCGCTGGGAGTCAGCACTGGGCGGGCTCGGCCCCTGCCCGGCAGCAGCACGGGGCGCGCGGCGGCCTCGCGCCACCGGAGCGCGCGGGCGGGAGCCCCCCCCCTCTCTACCGTTCCCCATACGCGTCCCCCTACCGTACTCTCCCTCACGCCTTTCAAATGCGGTGGCGCGCGGGCGGGAGGCACCTCGGATTCCTGGGGGAAGAAGCAGGAGAGCGCGGCGCTGTGCGCGGACCCGCTCGCCCGGCGGACCAGCGGCGACTCGTGCAGCGGCGACTCGCGCAGCGGCGCGCCGCGCTGCAGCGGCTCCTGCAGCAGCGTCGCAGGGTCGTGCTCGCGCGGCCCGTCGGCGCCCGCCGCAGCCACAGGCGTCCAAGGGTCCAGCCCAACGCCCGCCTGCTGACCCTCGCCCCGCCCCTCGCCCCCCTCCGCCGCGCCGCCGCCCGCGTCGCCGCGCTCCTCCTCCGCCTCCTCCGCCTCCTCCGCCTGGCCAGGGAGCAGGCTGTGCTCTTCACGACCGGGCAGCTGCTCGCCCCCTGCGGACGCAGCCGCCGCCGGCGAGGGCGGCGCCATTGGAGCCATTAGCCCATCGGCAGCGCCGACCCGTTCCTGTCGAGCAGCATCCACCGGCGTGTCGAGCAGCCCCTCAGCGGGCCTGCCTGCGCGCTGCCCAGCGGGCGAGACGCGTGCGGGCGGCGAGGCCGCGCGGGCGCGGCCGGGCGAGCCTCGCGCGAGCGGGGAGGAGGAGCGGCTGTCGCGCCGGGCGCGGGCATCGGAGCCATTGGCGGACGCGCCGCCTGCTAGGGAGGGAGTGAGTGTACAGTAGGGACACGGGTAGGGGCAACAGTAGGGAGGG
>ENA-UOXV01005802-UOXV01005802.1-marine-metagenome-genome-assembly--contig:-NODE-5802-length-13302-cov-6.461538_pt1 | contig 13302 bp, 14 predicted proteins | sample MGYA00238165_ERZ766961 | MGnify/ENA primary metagenome ERZ766961 (study PRJEB28924, sample SAMN03173240) | marine metagenome | biome: Marine; feature: Water; material: Subsurface seawater | place: North... | reverse complement strand
GCCGATGCAGCAGCCGATGCAGCAGCCGATGCAGCAGCCGATGCAGCAGCCGATGCAGCAGCCGATGTACTACCAGGGACAACCAGTGCAGTACCAGCAGGTGTTTTCTGAACTTGTTTCATCTCCAGACCTGCACGCACGTCCGCACATTTCGTTGCCTCGCTTCGTACCTCCTGTTACCTTATTGTGAGAATGTTCAGGTGATGCCTCAGGCGCAGTACCAATTCGTGCAGGGCCAGCCGGTACCCAGTCCCACCTCGGAATTCAAAAGCAACTAGTGAAATATCGGTACGGAATCTGTTACAAGAACTTTGTTTTCAACATATTCCTTACTCGTAAAGCTGAAGTTTTTAACATCTTTCGTGCCCGCCTTTGCGCAGTACATGTATCAGCAAGCTGTACCTTCGCAGCAGTTCATGCAGGCTGCGGCTGCGCCGCAGTTCCAGTACATGCAGGGGCAGCGGCCGGTGCAGTACACGTCCCAGATGGTGCCGCTCCATGCTACCCTCATCCTAATCAATGAATGGCACGCATCCTTCGCTTGCGAACTGGCATATATGATGGGAGACACAGTTTCTGTTTGCATCACCCCTTTCTTTGGTTGCCTCCTGGTTGACGTCATGCGCGCGCAGCAGTACCAGCAGCAGACAGAGGCTCCGGCCCAGGCGCAGGGACCGCCGTCGCAGGTCCTTTCTGTCCAAACCTTGTGCGGTCCAACTGACTTTCCTCGTTGCCTTCCAAGGACGCATCTGTACCGACCTTGAGATCGATGATGCGTGGGGCATGTGGCCTCTTCGCACGCCTTAGGAGTGGTGGACGCGACTTGATACCTTTTTTCGCATGAACTCTTACGATTTGCTGTGAGGTCGTTCCGCAGGGGCAGTATCAGGCTTACCCAGAGCCTGCGGCCGGCTACGTGCAGCAGGCGGATGATGCCCAGGCTGCCCAGGTTCGGACACGACCGGACCGGCCCTGTGCAGCGCCCACGCAGCATCGGGCGCGTGATTTGCTTTGGTTCGCTCCGCATTCGAGTATCGGGATAATGACAGCTGTCATGCAGGGACAGGTGGGGTTTGTTCAGGTCTAAACTTGGTCGGCAAAAAAGGCGATCTATTCGTGGAGTGGGCAAACGGCGCGGATATGGAGGCTTGCCGTATGCCCTTAAGCCCCCGTCGAAGCAGTCCCTGCCCGAGGGCGTGGATCGGAGTTTCGGCTTCGGTGAACTCTTTTTCATTTGCGCTTCGCGGTGCGATGCCGCGGCGCACGGGGTATCCAGTACATGATTCATGGAACTGGACCTGCAAACCTCAGCTCCAGCCTCTGAGCCCTAGTATCATGAGCTTATTCGAGCACTTCTCTCTGTAAGCCCTGGTCGTGGGATTCAATCTGAAGCTGCTCGCACCGGTGCACTACGCGGGCCGAGAGAAGATGCGGCGCAGCCAGGATGTCGTCTGACGCGGCGCTGCTTCCTGCGCAGCTGGCGCCTCTGCCAACCCAACGCCCCCCTGCCCCGTCTCCCCGCCAGGCTGCTGCCCCTCCCCGGCCTCTCCGTCCTCCCTCGCCTCTCCAGGGAGCTCCGAGAGCGGGCGCTTCTGCCCCACACGTCCGCCCGCGCCCCCGCGCGCAACGCCCAGCTCGTCCAAGCGCAGCAGCACCGGCCCGCGCTGCGCCGCGCTGCGCGGCGTGCCGGCGCGCGACCCCCCCCGGCTCCCGGCGCGGCTTGGTGCGCGGCTTCCCTCCACCCCCCCCCGCTCTCCTCCGACCGGGTCTTCTCCGCCCACGTCTCGCGCCCCGTCCGAGCCGCCCGTCGCAGCCTTGCCTGCACTGCCAGCGCTGCTGTGCTGCCCCGCCGTTGGAGCCATTCGGTGCCGACTGCCCGGCGGAGTGGTCTTGCTGCCCGCGGAAGGAAACGGGGCAGGGGACGCGGTCTGAGCGCGCGGCGACGAGCCCAGCACGCCTTCCGTGATGCCGCCGGGCGCAGCGAGAGACGAGGAGCCCCAGGCCCGGCCCCTCCTCTCGAGCCCCAGATCCCAGAAGCCGCCCCGGCCGAGGCCGCGCTCCGGCTGCCTGCACGGTCGCGGAGGGCCCAACCTTTGGATCAGTAGGGGGATTTGGCGATTGATGCTGCACATGAGACAATCTCTCCAGGGGCGAGGGCATGCGGCTCTGTTCGGGCCTCGGCACAAAAGAAATCAAAACCTCCCGCGGGGATCGATGGCGCCGGAATCACCTCTGCAGGGGGCCATCCGCACGGAACGGCGGCAGCGATGAGGGCGACACGACAGTGCGCGGGCTGGGGCGAAGTGGTGAGCGCGCCTGGGTCGATTTAGCACCAGCCGCGGTCAGCCACGAGGGCGCGCTTAGCCCTTGCATGGAAGCGGGCGACACGTGCTGTGGCGGTCGGCCGGCATGCAGGGCCGTCGGCCTGATTGCCTCCACACCAGCTTCTTTGGGCTTCTCTCCTTGCCCACACGCTGCATCCTGCCTTGCCACGCCCTCCATCGCCTCGTCCATTGCCTCACCGCCATCGCCCGCATTACGTGCCGGCTCGCTGGGAGACAGGTGCGCCGCACCCCCGGGAGCAAACGGGCCCGGGGCCTGCGGACGTTCATTCCAGCCGAAGGTAGCGGGAGCTGCAGGTGGAGGTCGCGGCGGCGGAGAGCACAGGCGCAGCAGGGTGAGGTCGCGCTGGAATTTTGTGGCCTCCTGGTCGCGCTGGCGATACAGCCGCTGCAGCGAGTCGAGCTCGCGGCGCATGTCGTCCCGCGCACTGGTCAGCGCCACAACCTTGTTCTGCAGTGCTGATAGCTTCTCCGCGGTGGCAGCACACTCTGCGCAACGCATCGCCCCTTGCTGCTCGGTACGAAGAAAACGTACTGGGCCTGCTTGCAGGCTGGCAAAGGGAGATGCCCGCGGCGCTGTAGCGCTGCCGCTTACGATGCTGCAGCTCTCGTCCATGCTGGCATCGTGATCGTGCTCCATGACCTCACTCTCGCGCGAGGAGACTGTGGAATTCTCGCCCATCCCGCCCCTTGCGCCCACCTCCGCAAGTAGTCCGAGAGAGAGGTCCTCGATGCCGCGGCTCATCGCCATCGATCAGGCAATATCCGCCCCCTAGCCCTCAGGGGGACCGCCTCTAATCGTGCGCGCAATCGGAATCTCTTGTATTCGCAGGGGCTTCCCCCGAAGTCGTTCAACAAAGAAGCGCTGTGATCTCTCGCTTCTCGTCCTGCGCCACGCGGTGCAGAGCTTTGGAAATTTATTTTGAGATTTTGGGGCATTTTGGGGGGGTTTCACCTCCACTTTTGTGCCAAAAGACTTGCAGGAAGTTAATACATTTCACACTGACTCTTCCGCGACCGACCCCTCACCGCTCGCAGGAAGAGGCCAGGGGGATCTCCTCTCTCGCCCCCCCTTAGCTCCGTGCGTTCTTGTTTTCTGCAAGGAAGCTGGGCGGAGGGGAGCAAGTGTTGGCTGGGTGTGTGTGCGGGCTTTTCAGGCCGGGGGTTAGAGCATTCCCGTGCACAAGCTCGGCGCGATGTCATCAGCCGGGCCAACATGGAAGGCCAAGGCCGCAGGCGGCGCGCCGACCCTCGAGGAGCACCTGGATCATTGTGGATTGGGGCGCTATCAGGCGATGATCTTTTGCATGGCTTCTGTACTTGTGGTGGCGGACGGTTCCAACCCGCTTGACACTGTGTCCCTGCGCCCGCTCAGACTCCATCGATGAGCCTGTATCAGATCAGGACATTAGGCACGAGCCGTAAAGCGCAGGCATGCGTTGCGAATGACATATCTACTGCGCGCCTCCGCAGGAATGGAGATGACGGTTATTTCTTTGCTTCGCCAGCCGCTGGCGGATGTTCGTGCCCCAAAACCCGCCACTTCCGAGACATGACCGCCCGCCATCCTCTTGGCATTGATGATGGTATCCAGCATTCTCACCTCTGATTTGGCGGCACAGGAGTGGGGACTTGACGACTTTGCCTTCTCGGCGCTGTCGTCAACTGTTTTTGCGGGCTTGCTGGTGGGAAACCTACTGGGCGGGTTCCTGGCGGACTCGCTTGGGCGGCGGACAACGATGATTGGAGTCAACGTTGTCTTCTGTGTGTTTGGTGTCTTATCAGCAATCGCTCCAGACATCTGGGTGTTCGCAATTTCGAGATTCTTTACAGGAATTGGCGTTGGCTCGATGGTGCCGGTGTCGGACACACACCTGCTCGAATGGTCTCCGCGCGATTGGCGTGGCAAGCTTGCCATGCTTCTCACAGGAGTTGCTTTCGCGATCGGAGCGGCATTCGCGTGCATTGCAGGAATTGAGGTTTCGACCTATGGGGGCGAGGAATGGTGGCGATGGATGCTGCTCGTGTGCATCATTCCGGGCTTGGTCGCACTGCCTTTCTTCATACTTTACCTTCCTGAGAGCCCACACTGGCTCCTAGTCCACGACCGCGTCGAAGAGTGTGAGGAGAAGCTGCGTGAGCTTGCGGAGGCTAACGGAGTCGAAGTCTTGGCTGGGGGCAAAGTTGCAAAGATCGAGCGGAAGGTGGAGCAAGAGGGTTGGGACCCCCTTGAGATCCTTGGGCCTGAGCTTCGTGCCACGACGCTGTACTGCACGATCGCGTGGGTGGTTTGCGGCTTTGTGTACTATGGTCACATCTTCATGTATCCAGTGTTGCTTGAAGATGTCTACGATCTGAAGATCACGGAAGCATACTCAACCATCTTGATTGGCACGCTGGGCGAGGTTTGTGTCGTCGTCAGCATGATGTTCATCATGGACATTGAAGGCATCGGACGTCGCGGCGCTATGGCGATCGGCTTTGCGATCACTTGGCTGTGTGCGGCCTTCGCGCCACTTGCACAGGACCTCACTCAGTTCATCATTCTAAATTCCTTGATCAAGGGCCTAATTGAGGGTCCCTTCACGGTTATCTACATCTACGCAGGCGAGCTGTTTCCTTCGACGCACCGTGGTATTGCGGTCTCCTTCTGCAACTCCTTTGGGCGCATCGCGGCCATGATTGCACCCATCACACTGATGTCCTGCTATCACGTGTCGCCCTTTACGGTCTTCCTCGCACTGTCGTCGATGGCCTTCGTCGGTCTCGCAGCAACCTTCTTCTTCTATCGCGAGACGCTCGGACGCGATCTCATCATGTTTGCATCGGATATCAAGTCTGAAGAGGAACTTCCTCTCATCCCGCTGTTGAAACCTTCCAAGCGACGAGACGCCGCCGCCAAATAGATGTTTACTGCGGATGCACAGGCACTGTAGGCAAACCAGTAGGATGTGTTGAACAGTGAACTACATGTCAGCTGTGATCGGCGTTTGCCAACTCCCTTCAGAATGCGAAGGTTGGCGCCACTGAATGGTGAATCCCGGAGGAAGTTTAAGAGAGTCGCGCACTGCACCGGCGTGCGCTGGATGTGGTTTCATTTCGTCCCACCCAGTACGCAAGGTTCCTTGTGGCCCAGCAACTAAACTGAATCTCAACGATGACCTCACGTCCCCCCCACGATCTTGCGGGGCGCTCTTCACACTATATCAGCAAAATCATCCGGAGCGGAGGGCGTTCTCCATCGCAGACCAATTCGGGGCGCAGACGTTGCGGTGACGCTTGCAGTGGTCCAGAGCGTCGTTGAGTTTGAAGCCCTTGTGGAGTACCAAATACACGCACGCCACAGCAGGCGCACGTCCCATTCCTGCTGTGCAATGAATGTAGACCCGCGGAGCTTGATTCTTGGCCTCCGCCTCCTGGACCAGACTGTGCACGCCCTCCGCTGCCACCTTCACCAGCCGCGCCAACTCGTCGCCTGCCGCACCCGCGCTTAGCCGACGCAGCCCCCTCTGCGATTTTGCAAGGGACCCCGCTGCCTGACAAAGCCTGCCCGGAGCGGGGGTGGTCGCGCTCACCGTTGAAGTCCATGATCGGGATCCGCTTGACTGAGATGCCGTGCTCCTTGTAAAAGCCCTCCATGAGCTCCCAGTTGATCATCCGGAACCGGTGGTCGTCGTCCGTCTGCACGTTGATCACCCCCGTGATCCCGCGCTCCTTCATTAGGATCACGTCCTCTTCGCACTGTGGATATGGTCCGATGGCGAGGTTCGGGGGAATATCCTGCGGGAGCACGCACCGGCGCGCGAGAGTGGGAAATTCAGCGCGGGCAAACAGGCGAATGGGATCAGCAGGATCGGCGTCAACCTGGTAGCTAAGGTCTGGGGGGACGAAGTTGCCGTCGTATGTTCTCCACTCGCGCTGGCGGTAGGCCTTTTCAGCTCCCTTTGCCTTGCGAAAGGATGACAGCGACGCCTTGGAGACTGCGTTGCAAGTCAAACGCCCTGGGACACCGCGCACCGCGCACCGCGTCAGGCTTATCCGCGAACACGCCACAGGCCATCACGTAAGCAGAGCCAGGCAGGACGATCTACCTGGAATGACCGCAATCTGTCGGTTCGGCTCTCGCTCGAAGACAGCGTTATTGCCCTTTGCATTGATAATGCAGTATCGGTACTGCACATTGCCCACGTCCCCGTCTGCTGCGGGAAACGTCGCCTCCCAGCACCGCCCTTTGATTCCCGTGAGCAGCGTGCGCTCATTCCCAAGACCCATGCGTCGCGGGTCGCCGAGCCAGCCACCTTAGTGTCCGAACGTGTCCGATTAGTACGGGGTGCAGGACGCGGCGTGTCCAATTAGTACGAGGGGGGGGGGGGGGGAGCCACCGAGCGCCTCGTGCGACCCCGAACACGCAAGGAGCGCGTCTGGGTCGTCGAGCGGGTGGTAGATGATGAAGCGCACGAGAAGGCCCTCCCATGAGCACTCGAGGTCCGACACCCTCTGCTTGGAGAGCTTGCCAGACGCGTCCACGTCGCGCTGCGGCTCGACGAGGTGCGCGTCAGAGAGGCGGTTGTTGCCCTTCTCGATAGTCACCTTGCCGTTGCGGACCTCTACCAGCTTGTACTCGAAGGTGCGAAGCTCGTCGGACGGCACGGCCACAACAGCCTCCCAGGTATTTCCCTTGACGTTTGTAAGACGTGGGGCCTTGTCAGGCTTCCAACTGCCGAGCTCTGGGATCGACCCTGTCACACGCATGTCCTGCACCCCTTCCCGTTTGACCTGAACCAGCACATCCGTTCGTTTGAGCACAGCCACGACAGCGCGGAGGTGGTACAAGAAGGCACGCACGGGACAAGGCACGAGGTGAGCAGACGAGAGTAATCGCGCCACGCAAGGCACAACAATTCACCTTGAAGCGCACTAGCTGGGCCGTATCGTCCTGCACGAGCAGACCGTCCTTCATCTTGCACGACTCCAGGTTCGATTCGAGATGGTACCCGTACGCCGTCTGCGGAACCGCGGCCCACTCTGCCTTGCGCCCCCAGCCCGGCGAACCGACCCCGCCGCATTCCATCGCGGGAGTTCCCTGCCCCCGACCCGCACACTCAGGTCCAAGTCTCGGAAGATGCATCGCGGCGAATGCGCTGCAACCAACCGGTGGGGCACAGAGGATGAGCGGACAGTGCGTGCCTCATGATCGTCTGGGGTCGGCGTATCCTTAGCGGCCTGGTTCTTTGTGTCACGCATGACAACGTAACGGTACCTTGTGCCCTCGGGGACCTGTTCGCGGGGAAGAAGAGCAGCCTTCGAGTCAGCCACAAGGTGCAGCTGGTTTCGTGGTCGCTCCCGAACGGCAGCAGGGCGCAGGAGTCTCCGGCGCTCGCCTTTGGCACGTCCACCACCCACAGATCCGAGTCCAAGTGCGTCATGCGGATCGCCTTGCCGAGCTCGGCGTTCCCCAGGCTTTCGCAGTCCCCGCAAATGTAGAGGGCGTCTCCATACGTCACCTTCGCCTTCCGCTGCACGCAACCACCCATGCAGCGTCAGCCAGACACCCATCCTGGGCTGGAGCTTGCATGCACGCCACTTGATGGAAGGTTGGGGTGTCAGGGAAGGGCGGGGCGGTGCCTGGAAGCGGACATTCCATGTTTGCATGCGCCCGAGGCGGGACTCGAACAAGTCAAGCTGGCTCGATAGCTCTTTCGAGACCGCCCGCACCAGGGCAACCCTGTTGCTCTTTGCATCCCGCACCCGCGCTGCTTCCTCCTGCTCAGAAACCGCCCCCAGATTGTAAGTGATGGATGCCCTGCCTGCCCGTGCGCTTGAGGCAGCATAATTCAGGGTCACTGCGGGCGTGCCTCTGTAACGGATGAGTTCCCCGAACCAGGCCCCAGGACTTTGTCTGCAGCAGACGTCAGCTGTTCCATGAGATCTTGCAACTGCATCGACACATCCGAGGGCATTGAACCCCCACGCAGCCGCGTAAGTTCATCTCGGATCCTTCCTTGAGCCCATCGCCGGGCCCCTGGAGGCCGACCCCCAGGGCCCCTGCTCACCCCCGACTCCACATCTTCGGCTTGGTTCCCCAAGCGTACTACCCCCAGCCCAATATGATGCTTGATCCTCCCTCCTGCCGCTCCACAACAAGGACGTCTCAGCTGAATGACCGGGGGGGGGGCCACAGAGAGGCATCGAGCGCACGGGATCGGGCGAAACCAGAAGAGATCGGGTGGTGCGATGAAATAGCTGCCGCCGGAACTGTGGTTGAGAAAAGAATGAGCGCAACGCAGATAGAATGTGCACACATCGCAGATCGCGGTGCCATCCTTCCAGCGCTCAGCGCATCTGACCTCCCGTGTGCACACACCCACAACTTCACTGTACTTCCAAAGGCTCACGGTTTTAAAACTAAAAAGGAGCACGTCCTTTGTCTCGTAGAGTATGACAGATTATGACCAGTGTGCGCACGGCGCCCGCGCAACGGCGAGGGCGCTGCACGATTTTCTGCGGCTCTGGACAGAGGAATAGCCGAGACCACCACGAGAGGTGTTGGATTCATTGCTCGGCCTTCAGTCAGGACAGATTGCGCTCACGGAGGCCGAGAGCTTGCTGACGAACCCTAACTCGTGAGTGTAGCTTGGTCGCACTTTTTCCTCATTCTATGGAACATTGGCGAATTACGGAGCATCGACGCGATGTCCATCTGTGCTCCTTGGCCGAAACCTGCCCCTCTCCCGGGGTCCCCTGAGGCAGTCGTAGGAGGTGCCCGGGGCGGAGACGGTGCCGGAGGAGGACTCTTGATCTGCACCAGGTTGATGAAACCGCTGTAAGTGCACTTTTTTTCCAGTGCAGAGCGTCGATTCACGCAACTTTTGGCTGCCAACTGATTCAAGGGTCAGGGGCTGACATACCGAAACCGGGGGTGGAGCTGGTGGTGGCGGCGGGACGGGCGCAGATGTAGCTTGGACCTCGGCCTTCTGACCTGTTGAAGCTACCACCGCAGTAGCTGTCGGTTCGGTGCTGCCGAAGGGAGCATTTGCATGGATATGTACGTGAAGTGATAGGCCTCCACAAGCGCTGAGCTGCTCTCGAACAACGTCTGCTGTGGACGAGGGCGGTGGTACTTCTCTTTCGGAACCGCCCTGTTCTTGTTGACCAGAACCATGGTGACTACTGTCGCGCTGTTCAGCTGCACTCTTCTGCTTGTCTTTCTGTAGTGCCATCATCTGTTACGCGGACCGCACATTCTGTGAGCGGTTGAGAAAATTCACAGATGCCTACTTGTGCCAAATATGGGAATGAATTTTCTTGACGCTAGCAGTGCCGACTTACCTGTGTCATCAGAAAGCGGTTTTGTTGCTCTTGGAGCAGAAGCTGAGCCTGCAAAAGTTGCGTCTGTTGATCTTGTAAGCGCCGTGAAAGCGCCGCTTCTGTGCTTTTTCTCAAAGCTTTCATCTGAATTGAAGCGTGACCAGAAATTCCTCCTTCTTCCGAGCCCAACTCGCGTTGCTGCATCTCCTTCATAAGCGCCATCATCTCAACCACTCTCCGCATTCCATTTCTTTTGCCAAACCCATCCCTCTCGTTAGCCGACGATTGGTTGTCATTTGCTGCCGACCATTTACCTCTTTTGCCTTCTCCCTCAAGAGTCGGTCTTCGTTTCCCGTGCAGCATCACCGACACGTCTCCTACTCGCTGCGGCTGCTCCAAAACGCCTGCCAAACCGGGCAGACAGTCCCCCTCCTTTCCCCGCTCAAGTCGTTCTGACCTCGTGTCTTCTCCTAGAGCTGTCTCCGAAGCTTCCGTATCCTTGTAGCCCGGCCTGACCCGCTCATAGAGGGCACGGTCTCGAGTCTTGGCAGGCCTCGCCATGCTTGCACGCCCCTCGCGCTTCAACGTGACCTCTCTCACGTCCGCCGTCCCACCGTCTGGCGGGCACAGCCGCACGCGCAGGCCCGAGCCTGCTGGTCCAAGAGTCGCCCGCTGCAGCGTCGCAAGCGCTCGTCCTCCGACCTTGATTCCGTCAAGGGCCAGGACCCGCCAGCCTGGCGCAACCTCGGGTGCAGCCTTGGCCAGGGATGAGTCTGTCGCAATCGTTGCGATCACCAGCTCTGACCCGGAGAAGTGCAGCGTGACTCCAACACCTGCATCTCTTCTCTCTCTGCATCCCCACGGCTCAGAAGATGCAGATCGTGGCAACTTCTCAGAATCCAGATTACACTCCCTGACATCTCCACCCACCCGCGCCCGCTTACCACACGACGCTGCATCATACCCTTCCGCTGCCGCTCGGTGAAGCTCTTTTCCGTCTCTCTTCTTCGAAGAAGTGACACCCGCTAGATCAGCTTCCCCAATTCCACGCCCGCGTTCCTCTCTGACAGTTGCCACCTCCCGCTCATCTTTCGAGCGAGGTGAATCCAACTTTCTTGAACACGGATCCTGCGGTGAACTCCCTTCGGATGGAGTGTCAAGCGTATCGACACTCGGTGTTCGAGCCAAAGTGAAGAGAGGAAGCCTGAGAGCTCTCGAAATGTCTTCATTGCTGCCTTGAAGATCTGCGGGAAGTGATTCTTCCAGCGCATCTGTCCCAAGCGCCGGTATTTTGTCCCACACAGTCTCGAATCGTTTCTCAGATACCGCTGAACTGGGCGCAGAGGGCCTAGATCCCTTCCCGTCGACAGCGTTCAGTTGTTCCTGTGTTTTCTTGCGCGCCAAAATCGACGCAACTGCTGTCTCAAGAACCCCTGGAGAGCACCCCGTCCGATCTGACAGGAATTCAAGACACTCATCCCACACGTCTTCGAGCAAATCTTCATCAACCTCGCGCTCCCCTGCCGTCGCACGATATTCAGAATGCGATGCTCTTCGAGGCAGTTAGTGAAACTGCAATTTCAGAGTGCCAGTCAAGCTCGCATGTGCTATGGTCAATCAATCAGAGGAACTTGCCCACCAGCTGTTTCGCTGACTCCAGCGTCAACAGTTGCAAGAGACATCTTTGCCCCGTCAACAAAAGTTTGCCGTTGGTGGTCAAAGACGAGTCAAAATAAAGAAAACCACGATTATTATTGCGAACAGAGGGCGCAGTCGCCGCCGATCTGGCGCGCCGGGCCCGCTGATGGGTGTGGATTCAAATCAAGATGCCATGCTGTGAAGTAAGAGTCGTGGGCTCCCCAGCCAGCTCCATCCCTAGACTCTCAATGGCATGCGGTCAGGGGAAAGGAACGTTGAGATGTGGAAGCTTTACCCTGCGAATCGCGCTGCTGTGCGCATTTCTGGCATTCCTTCCGGGCGACGCATACCACCCCGGGCATCCCTCCGTGCACCAAACATTGAAGTCAGATGACTGCGCACGGATCTATCGTCGGGTGTCATTCGAAGGGGTTGGAAGTACGCTTGCATCCCGCCAAGTGCGGAACGCGAGAGAGTTCCGGCCGTGCGGATCTTTGATCCGCAGCTTGCGGGGAGGAGGGAGAAACGATACCTTGGATGTCCCCTGCGGCAACAAGAGGCATTTGGATGCTGATAGCTGCGAGGAGTCGCGCCCACCTGTCAAAGCTTCTCGTGGAACCAGCGGCGCTGAGCGCTCGAATGCAGGAAGCGTTGCCGAGTGTGGGTGCCCCGCCCTTGCAACATCATACAGTATTTTCAACCCATTGCAGTGCAATGCGCGTAAGTGATGTGCTAATCTGGTGCGTTGGCAGCGGGAATGGCTGAAATGTTGGCTCTGGCTGACGAGGTCAAATTCCTGGAGCGGGAGGCTGCAGAGTATCTTTCGCGCGCCAGGGGCGAGAAGGGGACCAATATGAGCTCCACGGCTCGAGTCACAGCCGACGGACTCAACGTCCCAGTACGCCCGGGCCCTCCTCGAGCTGGGGAGCAACACGATCGTCAAGTGGAATGCAAGGGCCTGCCCTCTCAGTCGGTTGGGAGTCGGCTCCCAGCACGCGTCGGGACTTTCGACGAGGCAGTGGATCTCGTGAAAAGCGGCGAGATCCGCGAGGCCGTGTTTCTTCTGCGAAGTTTGACCGGGCCGGCGCGAAATGAGAGCACGGGACAGTGGCGCGACGCAGCTTCGGCGCAGTCGAGTGGGGCGGCAGCGGAGGACGGAGACCAAGCTCCTTCACGAGGGTCCGCGCTGGAGCTTGGGCTCCAGGCGGCGCTGGAGCATGAGCTTGGCTGGCTCTTCTCTGCGCGGGCGACATTCAGCCGTGCGCTCGCGGAACGCGGAATCGACCTAGGGGCCGTGTGTGCAGAAGAGGCGCGAGGCTCCGTGGCAGAGGAGGACGCGGCGCTGCTCTGCGGGCTCGCGGACTGCCTGCGAGACGCTGCGGCAGCCATGGAGGGCAAAAACGAGCCTCTGGACAAGAGTCTTCCACCGCTCAACCCAGGGGACGGCGATGGGGCGGCAGCTGACACGCCTGTAGTCCTCCGTGGTGCTTTCCCGCCCCAACTGACCAGCTCCGCCCTCCGTGCGAGGGCGCGGCGGTGGGAGCCCTGGGACCTTCGTACAGGCGGCGCTGCCTTGCGCATGCCCGCATGGTCTGGGTCCTGATTGGCCCCCCCCCCCCCCGTACTAAGTGGACACGCCGCGTCCCTCACCCCGAACTAATCGGACAAGCCGCGTCCCTCACCCCGTACCAATCGGACACGCCGGGGTGCAGCGGAGAGCAAGGCCCTCTACAAGACTGCGGCGCGCGCCGCACCGCGGGACGCCTCGATCCCTCTGCGGGAGCTGCTGCTTGCTGTGCAGAGCTTGGACGTGGACGAGGCGCTCCGCGCAGCGGCGCGGCTGGAGGCGCACGTGCCGCCTGCCCTCTCGGCGTCCCCCGCGGGGGGGGCGCCCGTTGCGCCCGCCGTCGTGCAGGAAGGGCGCGAGGTCCTGTCGCTCGTCGCCACTGCAGGTCTCCCTACGCGGCGTGTCCGATTAGTACGGGGTGAGGGACGCGGCGTGTCCGATTAGTAC
>ENA-UOXV01005795-UOXV01005795.1-marine-metagenome-genome-assembly--contig:-NODE-5795-length-13310-cov-17.910373_pt1 | contig 13310 bp, 33 predicted proteins | sample MGYA00238165_ERZ766961 | MGnify/ENA primary metagenome ERZ766961 (study PRJEB28924, sample SAMN03173240) | marine metagenome | biome: Marine; feature: Water; material: Subsurface seawater | place: North... | reverse complement strand
TATATAGCAAAAAAATGAAAGTATCAGAATTAGAAGTTAAAGAAAGTTTTGATGGTGAATTGTATTTTCGCTTGCCCGATGATCTATTAAAAAGATTAGGTTGGGAAGTGGGAGATGAATTAAAATTTATACCACAAGACGATGCCTTTATAATTAAAAAAGTAAAATACGCAAATGTTGAGCTTAACTTTGATGATGAAGAGTTGCTTAAATATATGATGTGCGCACACGAACAAAATTTAAGTTTTAATGAATTTGTAGAGCAAGCATTAACAGAAATTATAAAACAAAAAGATGAACATTGATTACCAATTACTAGAAAAACAAAGAGATCACTTATTGTCTGTCTTATGGCATGACTTTAAGCCTCCGCACGAGCAAGAAGATGCTCCTGTCCCCTTGGATAGAGAAATAGGTTGGGGCGTTGTTCATTTGTTAGATGACCTACTAGATAAAGAGTATTACAGAAAGAATCCAAAAACTTTTTTAAGAACTCAAATTATTAATGTTGACAATATAAAAGAAAAGGAATAAAGTATAAATATGAATAAAAAAAGAGAATATTGCGTAGGAGTAAAAATAATTAACTGCTATTATGTTGAAGCTGAAAACAGAAGCGAGGCAGAAGAAATTGTCAGAAATATGGATAATGATGAAATTTTGTTTGACTCTGATTTCAATATCGAATATGCTGATCCTACAAATGGAGAAATCGCATGGAAGATAAAGGCAGATGAAGTTAATTGGTCTGATTTGCATAATAAACATGACGAATGGAAATGAATAAAGAAGCATTAGAAGGATTAAAAAAAGAAGAACAAATAAATTCCGAAATAAAAGATACTTGGCTACATATCAAAGACCTAGAGGCAGAACTAGAACACTTCTTGGTAAGAGAACCAAATGAAGTCGAGTGTATCGGGCGCATTAAAAAACACATAGACGATTTATACGAAAAAATAGACTTATTAAATAACATACAAACATAAAATATGAGAACAACAGAACAACAAACAAGAGGTGATGACCAACCCGATATCGATACAATGCGCTACGACCTTGCTGAACGAGAAGCAATGAATATGTCTGTTTCGAGCATTATAGATATGCTTATATATGGTTGCGAGGCGCTAGAAGATATGCCCGACATAGAAGTTCGTGACGAATGGAATATGATTTTTGGCGAAAGCGAAAAAGATGTTGACAAGGATTAATTCTTACTGCATACTACAATTATGAAATTAACGAAATACCAAAAAGCCCGATTGCTTGAGCATGAGTGGGATGTAGTACGAGCTAAAGATGATGGAAATACTTCTTGGATCGCCATTCAACCCGAAGATGGTGAAGTCTATCAAGTTGCACTTGAAGTTTTTAACTTGACAGACACAGGAAAAGATATTAAACTACTCGTAGTTGGAACACAAAACGAAGAATAATGAAATTATCCGAAGCAATAGAATTAGTGTTAGACGAAGCAGAAACCTCTGCTCTTGGCGATTTGTCTGAAAATGAGAATAGTCAAGAAGTAATGAAAGCGCTCAAGATCGTGCGCAAATTCGTAAATTGGGAAGGTCAAGACATTCAACTTTGGGAGAAAGAATGGAATCCCGAAATAGAGCGTACTGATTTTTGTGACGACAAAGATAAAATGATAGACTTCAACGAATTGACTAAAGAAGAATTTTTATCAAGTTATTCTTATATCACAGAAGAAGAATATAATTTAACAAGAATGAAACAAAACTCTTGACACATCATAAAGTATAACATATAGTTCAATTATAACTTAATTATTAACACACAAAAAATATCACATGAATTATTTCAACAAAGCAAAAGTAAATTGGAACACATGGAGTCCCGAAAATATAATATTTAAAAGCAATCAACTTGTTAAAAAAGTTTTACCTTCTGAGAGCATTTTATCTTGGACTAGCAAGTGTGATCGTGACCAAAAAATGTGCAAATTAACAGGTGGAATGCAACTCAATCAAGGTAATTATACTTATCATGGTGCTGAAAATTATAAAGGTGTTATGGTTCAGTTAAAAGATATGAAGTCAGAATACATTAGCGCCAACATCGACTTTATTGATCAGACTCCTCGTAAAAATAGTATAGGTGAGAATTTAGGTAGTCTTGATGTATTAATGTATCTTAATTCTTTTCATTCTCGTTGGGATTGGACTCGATGCCCACAAACTAATCAGTATGTGAAAAAGCATAAAACAAATCGTACGCCCCTTGAAGAAGGTTATCGTTTTTGTTATGGTGGACAAGGAGATGCTAATTCTATGCACTTTGAAGAGTTCCAAGAATTAATTCAAATAACAGAATCAATAAAAAAGTTCTTGGTCGAGGTTATTGTTCCAATTAAAAATGGCGAATTAACTTGCCATGATCTTGAATTAATGGTAGCATGATTCGATGCTTTGTGGATAAATATTCATTACTATGCGCTAGTGACGAGGGTAGTATTAAATATGCAATAGATAAAAAAATGAAAGAAATAATCAAAGAAGACGATGAACATAATAGGGGAATGAAGATTGGGTATGATGGCGCGCTTCGTGCGGTTAGAGCAATCGATAGACAAATAGAATACCCTACCTCCGACCTCAATGACGATGTACAATACAAAATCATATATAATGCTCAAAAAGATTTACTCTATAAAATATACCAAGCCATTAAAGAAGAAAAGGATGAATATACAGATGATTAATTTTATAAAAAAAACAATATGGTCACTCTGCCGTAAAAGAAAGATGAATAATATAATAAAAGATTCTATGATTAAAAACGAAAGAATTCTTGAGCAATTAAAAAATAGATAATTATGTTAATAAATTGCTTCAACATAATATGCCTTCTATTGTGCGGTACATGGTATTTCACTTGGATATATCAAATATTAAAATATATAATTAAATGAAAATACAATTAGGATTACGAGGAAGCACAGATTCGATTAATCATATCATCATTAAACTAGATGATCTTATGCTTGTAACTGCTGACAATTTATTTCTAGTAGGAGAAGAGAATCGAGCTAAAACAGGAAAAAATTTAGTTGAGTTATTAAATTCTTTATCAAACGATCACGAAATATCTGTTGGCGAAAATGTTGCTAAGGAAATAGAAAGAGAATTAAACTTAGAAAAAGGAACATTAAGCAAATATACAAAATAGTGTTGACATGATTTAATTTTTCCATTAGTGTGTTGTTATGGAATTGATAAAAGCAGAACAACTAATGAATTCATTAATGCACGAACATTGCCTATCTAGGGAATGGACATTTTGTTGGCAAAACAAAAAGCAATCGCTTGGTACTTGTAGCTACAATAGGCGAGAGATTCGCCTGTCCAAGTGGTATGTGGAATTAAATAACGAAGAAGAGGTAATGGACACTATTCTTCACGAACTTGCTCATGCGTTATCTTATGAGCGTTATGGGTCAAGAGGTGTTGGTCATGGCATTCTATGGAAAAAAGTTTGCGTAGAAATTGGCGCAGTACCAAAATCTCGCAGTAAGTCTGACTTGAATCGCCCTAAAGATCACCACAAGTATGTTGACGCTTGTTGCGGTATGACTTTCAGAAAGCATAGGTTAAGAAAAAACAGGACATACTCTTGTCCCAAATGCCATGTTAGTTTATTTGTCGGCAAGAAGGAGAAAATAGCGAATCGTTCAGCAAGAGAGCTAATGGATTCTATATTTAGCGCTTGACATTGATTTGTTATTGCATTAATGTACAATTATGAAAGACGAAATTTTAGTTGAACCAAAAACTTTAAAGAATAGAAAGAACCCTCTGTATGTGGTTACTTCTAATCATGCAGAATTAATTAACTTATTGACTCGCAAGAAAAGCCTTGATGAAGTTGATCTTGACTCTTTAAAAGGTTTAGGTTTTGCGATTGCGCAAAATAAACTTGACAAGGATGGCAACAAAGTCTACATTAAACACAACACAAGAACATTTGCCGAGAAAATGAAGTCTCGCAAACAACAAAATAAATAGGAGAAAAATATTATGGGATTAGATATGTACGCTTACGCTCGTCCACCTCGCAAGAGAAATGGTGACGATGATATTTGCATCGCTGAATGGCGCAAACACAATCGACTGCAAGGTTGGATGCAACAATTATGGGAATCCAAGGGATGCCCAAATGCCAATGAAGATGGCGATTTTAACTGCGTTGAGTTGCAACTCACCGAAGAAGATATTAATGCTCTTGAAGATGACATTCTTACAATGACCATGCCCGAATCTAATGGTTTCTTTTGGGGCGGTGACTCTTTCTTTTGGACAGACGATGAAGGCAATGATTACCCCGAAAATAGTTATTACTATTTAGAGAGTGATTTGCAATTCGTAACAGATGCAAGAAAAATGCTAGACAAGAAGCACAGAATCCTTTACTCCTGTTGGTATTAAAAAAGTGTTGACATAACCTTAATAAGCATATAGATTTATACCTATGAACACATTAGAAGCATTCAAAGATAGTATTAAACAATCAATCGCAAGCGCAGAAAAGATGGCAAACTCAATACCCAAGAAGGGTCTTAATGTTTATCTTGACAAGTCAACTATGGTCATGCAGACTTTTAGCGACCCAAGCGCATTTGCTTATGCCAAGCAAGCAACTGCTCGCAAGGGGCAATCAAGCATTCTTAGGATGCAAATGGATGGAGCGGGCAGAACACAAGCAAAAGCATTATAAAAGATGCAAAATATTAGTTTAACTATATAAAAACAAAATTTCTACCAATAACACAATAAAATGCTTGACATATCATGCAAAATGAACTTGAATAAAGACATGGAAGAATTACCAACATACGAACAATACATAAAAGATATGTCCTTGACAGATCAAATAAAATTTCATTATGATGTTGACCTTGAAGATTTTTTTCCCGATGGTTGGATGGTTGACCCTTGGGAAATTGTCGCACAAGTTGCAACTAATCCTAATTGGCTAAATGAATTTAACAAAGAGTTTAAAGAATACCTACAAGAAAGAGAATACATACAATGAATGAATTAAAAGAAAAATTAAAAGCAAATATTAAATACCATATAGATAGAGTAGCTGAAACAGGCTCATCATCATTTTCTACTTGCGACCACTATAGTTGGGATAAAGATATTTGGAATTATAGACATTCCATCATGGACAAATTGACTGACGAAGGTTATTGTGTTGAAAGCGCAATTAATCATGGAGTATTAGATGTAACAATAACTGCAAATTTAGAATTATGAGTGGACTAGTAGAGACAGATGAAAACGGCAATCCTTTTTATACTGATTTGTCTAAAATTAAACACGCAGAATATTTAGAACAATTAAAATGCCAAATATCCAATTTCTTATATGACATTACCAATGATGAATATTATAGTGACGAAGTAATATTATCGGATGAAGACATTTCAAAATTAACAGACAGAATAGTTTTTAGAAACACAGAATTAAGAGAAATATTAAATAATGAAAGTAACAAAAATAAGATATTTTAATACATTAAATGGTGTTGGTTACGAGTGCCAAACAAATATAGATGGAGTAAGAATTTGCAATCATGGAACAGGTGGAGCGACCTTTATTGATGGAGCATTTAAAGATACAAAAAATTTTAGAGAGTTATCTGAGTGGGATTTAGAAGATTTAATTGATCAATACGAAAATAAACTCTTGACACAATAACAAAACTTCTATAAGGTTTTAAACATGAACATAAATTATATATACGAAGACAAAACTATCGAAGAAAAATTTTACTACGATAATTTCACAGGGACTTATTTCTTGCACGATGAAGAGTGGGAAGAACCTATGGAGTTCACCGAAGACGAACTAGAACAAGAGGGGATATACATCAATGAATAAAGAATACAACATGACATTAGGATTAACTAGAGAAGAAATTAATGACATTCTAAATGGAGTGCCAATGAAGTTTCACTTTTTAAATGAGGATGATTCTCCTGCGATCAGCGTTGCAATTAAAGTTATGGAAGACGATCTACCCTTGGATGACTATATGGATTTAAGCGAAAAGCTAGATGAAGAGTTGGCAAATATTGTTGACAAGTCCCCTGTTCATGTTTAGAGTATCGACATATTAACAACTATATGTACATAAAAGCGGAAAATATCGACATGAACGAAATAGAAGAAATAGTTTACCACAAAGATCAAATGTCTCTCGATTTTAATTGGGAAGAAATTGATGACGAATTAATTCAAAGAGAGGCAACAATTTCCGTAGCAAATGGAGAGTATGATAATTGGGATCATGCTTATGAATCTCATTGGGATATGTGGGAAAGTGGAGATTTAATCTTGACAGAATCTTTTTGATCGTTTATTGTACTGATATGAATTACATAACACAAAAAATTAGTTTCAATGTCCCACAAAATGGTGGATATAATTATAGATTTAATGAATGTGTAGATCAAATCGCACAATTAATTGATCGTTATTTTGATACTCATGTAGAAGATGTAGAAAGAATTAATAATTTAGTTGACCAAGAAGTTGTTGATGCAATGAGAAGGCAAGAAAAACAAAACGAATTAGAAAATATAAATGGGGGAAGTAAATAATGAGACACACAATTCAAATACATAAAGACAACGATTACCCACAACACGACAAGATTTTAGTTCCTGTTCTTTTTTCCTTGACAGACGAAGGCAAAAGAGTTTATGATGTTGAACTTATGCACGACATATTAAAAGATCACATCGAATCAATAGTTGAACACGAAAAACATTATGATTAAAAAATTAGAAGGCGCAAAAACTTTTCAAGAAATATTCCACCTTTACATAGGTGAACTTGGGGGCGCAGATACAACAATGTCTTTCGAGAAACATATAGCAAAGAAATCTTTTATGAATCTAGCTGAATTTTTAGATAATAGCCCATTAAGCGTTTCGCAATGGGGACAAATAGACAGAGACAAAGAAAAAACAAACAACACACTATGAACGAAGTAATAGAATTAATAGAAGAAAAAATTGAAGAAATTAAAAACTACTCTATATCTAACCAAGAAGACGAATCTCAATACATGAAAGAATTAGATGCTTTTGAGGAGATGCTAAGAGTAATTGAAGATTTTTAAAAAAAAGTGTTGACATTATCACAACCATCAGTCATACTTCAATCATAGTTTAATTTATCACATACAACAAACACACAAAATGATTATCACACAAGAAAGAAAAAAAGTAGTTCAGTCTCACGATTTTGACTCAGTCAACTGCACCATTGATGCAGAAGATATGCGTTATGTAGCATCATTGTTACGCAACAATTATTCCAACACTCGTCTTGCAGTAGTTCGTGAAGTTACTGCTAATGCACTTGATGCCAACCTTGAAGCTAATTCAGATCGTCAAATCGAGATCAAATTGCCAACTAAAATGAATCCTACCTTTGCGGTTCGTGACTTTGGTGGAGGGTTAAGTCAAGAAGATGTATTTGGTCTTTACTCTAAGTATGGTAAGTCAACCAAGCGCACATCAAACAATTACATTGGCGCATTTGGTATCGGCAAGTTTGCTCCTCTTTCTTATGGCGAAAACTTCACTTGTGTTTCTTATAATGGTGGAATGAAATCTTCTTATAACATCTTTGTTAATGATGATGATGACACAAAGATTGTTAGATTATTTGAAGAACCAAGTTCTGAGCCAACAGGATTAAGCATCGAGGTTGCAGTATCAGATGATGATATTTCAAAATTCCAAGAAGTTGTCCAAGATTTCTTCCGATTCTTTAGTGCGGATGAAATGCCAAAATTCATTGGAGTCGAAGAAGATTTCATCAAAGCGCCCGAATATGTGCTTAAAGATGATAATGACGAATGGTTTTTCTTGAAGGATGATAATAATTATTACAACAGAACCGCTCATGTAATTATGGGTAGAGTTTCCTACCCTCTTGATCGTGGTTCTATGAGTGTAGAAAACTACATTTCAGATGATGGTAAAGTCAATCTTATTAATCAACTTTTAAGCGAATCTAATTTTTACATCAGAGTTCCTGTTGGTTCAGTAAAGTTGCACCATAGTAGAGAATCCTTGGAATACAATAAGTCAACTCAAAAAGAAATTTGCGCTCAATTACTTAAAGCAAGCAATTCTGTACAAGAAATAGCTAAAGCAAAACTTGCTGATTCAGAAGATTTATTTGATGCCAAGCGCAACTATGCCAAGGTAATTAATGCCTTACCTTATAGCATTAAAAGAATTTTAGAGAATAGTTTCGAATGGAAAGGTGTTAGTATTGAAAGTCCTATGTTTCAAGTTGACTATAAAATGCAAGATGAGATTAGAATCCAAGAGTCTTCAAAGATTTATGATTCTAACTCTCGCAATGGCTTTAAAGTTCAAACAAAAGCGACTACTCGTGCCTATTGTCAAGACAAATCTATGTTCTTGATTCACGATGTTGATTCAAGTCATGGCAACAATTTAAGAGTTCGTACATTGATGAACGAGAATCCCGACTTGGAAGTGGTTTATATTATTACTCCTATCACTAAATTGGGTGATGCGCACATTAAGCAAGAATGGCATTTTGGTAAGATTGATGCCAAGCATATCGCTCGTACATCTATTGTTGAGAAAGAAAAAGTAATAAAGACCAAAGTATCGGGTTCTAAAAGTAGAGCAAATGTCGCTTTATTCAAAATGAACAAGAGTAATCGTGTACATAGAAATGCAGATTATTGGGTCAATGCTGAAATAAATTATAGTCTTGACAAGGTTGAAGGTTCTATTGATGGCAAATTGCTTTATGTTCCAATTAAAAATTCAAAAATTGACCATGACAGATTTGCGCTAAATGATGTTCAGCGTAAACTTATCAATATCGTTAATTGCGCAGAAGATAATTCGCAAGAAAAAACAATCGAATTATTCGGAGTAAGAACAGGAGATGTTAAAAAGCTTGACAAAGATGTATGGGTATCTTTCTTTGACTACTATGTTGATTATAGTAAAAATGTAATCAAGAAAAACAAGAAAGAGTCTGTTATATTTGCTGATAATAGAGTATATAACAAATCAACAAAACTTGGCGCACTTGGTTACAATATTGGCAGAATTTTTCAAAATACAAACTTCAAGCATGAATTACCAAAAGATCATTTAGTTGCTATCTGCCATAATTCTTGGAATACTTTTCAAGGTAACATTGACAATATAGTCAGAGAGGCTTATTTATACCTATCTGTAAGTAATCAGAATTGGCTTGACATTCATGTAAAACCATCCATGACCAAGGACGAAGTCGAAGATTGCTTTGAGACTTTAAGCAAGAACTATCCTTGCCTTAAAATGATGTCTCAAGCAGTTTCAAGTTGGGGCGATTTAGATGAACTACCAATCATTTTAGACTATATTGCTTTGTGTGATAAAAACAGAGAGGGGGAAGGGTGATAACTTCCCTCTCTCATCTTTCTAAAAATAAACACTTGACATTAAATAGAAAATCAATATACTAGAACATATTATTAATTATAGAAGTAAAACAAAAAACATTATGAATAAAGTACCATATACAATTAGCGACAATTCAATCACCATCTTTTGGGAAGGCAAGCCTTACACTTTGCGCTCAGATCATGCTAACTTTAAACTTGCCGAGAAAGCTATTCTTGATGCTCGTTACGATGACCTTGGAGACTTATTAGATATTTCTAAGGCGGTTGAAAACTTCGTTGAAGGAGAAATCGAGGTCAGGGATGAAATTGTTTACTACAAGGGTCATCGCTTGCATGGTGTCGTGGTTGACAAATTACTTGATATGCTTCGTTCGGGCATGAAGGACTCTGCTCCTCTCACCAACTTTATTACTCGCTTGCAAGCTAATCCAAGCGCCAATTCGGTCAATGAATTGTATTCCTTCTTGAGTTACAAGTCTCTTGCGACTACTCCCGAAGGTAAAGTTTTAGGTTACAAGGGTGTTCAAGGTAACTTTTGGAGTTCAACAGGCAACGCTGATACAATTGTTGTCCAAGGCGAGACTAATGATCGTCATCAAATTCTCAATGAGGTTGGATCGACAATCGAAGTTGCTAGAAGATGCGTTGACGACAACAAGGACAATCATTGTTCTTTTGGTCTTCATGTCGGTTCTTATGATTATGCTAACCAATGGGCAGGGAAAGATGGGCGCTTGCTTCTTGTTGAATTTGACCCACAAGATGCGGTATCAGTTCCAACTGATTGCGATTTTCAAAAATTAAGGGTTTCTAAGTACAAGGTAGTCTCTGACATCACAGGAACTCGCAAAGAGTTAGATACACCTGTCTACGAGGCTAATAAGCCTATCTATGGATCAGATGAGAGTGACTATCTTGACGAAGACGATTATGATTTTGACGATTATGACGAAGACGATTATGACGATTCAGATGATTTCGACATGGATCAAACAGAAAAAGAAGAAGAAAAAGACGATTTCTCTAACCTTGATCTTCGTGTTGTAATAACAAACTATGTCAATAATAAAATCGCAAAGAACGAAAGAGTTACAATTAATCATATTAATTCCTTGCAAGTTTGCAGAGATCATGGTACTCGTTGCGCAGACATTCTTGAGCTTGTGAGAGAGTTGTCCTTCAATGTAGAAGATAATGACGATAAAACTATTAGCGCCTTGGAAGTATCTTAATGAGAGACATAAAGCAAGAAGTTATCGATAAAGCAATTAGATTTCGCGATGCTAGTTTAGCATTAGCAAAAAACCAATCTAAATTCTTTAAAGGCAAAGACATGAACAATCTAGGCGACCCCAAAGAATTCGCTAAATTCATGGATAAAGATGCTGATTTTAAAAAAAGTCAAGAAAATTCTCAAAAATTAATAGCTGAACTTTTTGCTTTACTAGATGAATTAGATGTGATAGAGGGCAGAGGAATTCAGAGATGATCTGCCAAAGCGTTAATAATTGTCATTTCTTTAATGAATTAAAAAAGCTAAGAGCGGAAACCCTCGAATCAACTAAATAATTTATCCCATAGGTATTGTAGCGCATTTTTACCCTATCCCAAGGGTTTTGTATGTGGTCAACTTCATCACCTTCTCAGTAACTACATAAAAGCTGAGATTTCTTTTTAAAAGCCTTGACACTTTCGGGGCATTATGTAATACTTATATTATACATTAATCATCAACCAAAGATACAACATGACATATATATGGAACAGAGCAGAACGATCAAATGGCGCTCATAATATTACTAAACACTTTAATACATGGATCAGTAAACAAAAAAGATTATTTAATTTAACTACTAATCAAAATGATCGAAACAAAATACAAGCAACAATCAATAAACAAACAACAAATTACAACGAAGCAATAAAAATGCTAAATGATTCAAATAACAATAATACAACTCAAATTAAAGATAATAGCTAAAACAATAATTTGATTTATAAATTGATTAAATAGACATGACAAGTAATATCATCATAATTTGGTTAGTCTTATTGCCCCGATTATTGGGCAGTTTGATTGTTAAATGCGCCTCATTAAGGACAGAGAGTCAAGCGATTCTCACGCATCCTCACAAGAGCAACGAAACCCCCATTTCTTACAGGAAATCCAAGGTTTAACACACCACAACCATTATAAACAATACTATAAGGATATAATAAGAATATAATAACTAAATTAAAACTTAAATATAAATTACAATATTAAAAAATAAGATGAAAATGTGATGTCGGCTTTTTAATTATTTATTTTAATTTTATATAGAAAAAGAAACAATAAGCAAATGAAACAGATAACCAAAACCCTCGCGCGATTAATAATAATAATTTATAATTTAATATTAAAATTCAGAAAGCCAAGTAATAATAATAAAACAAAACCAAAAATAAAAACAGAACGAAATAGATTTGGCTATCCATTTTACAAATAATAATAAAATATTTTAAATGATTTTAGAAAGTTTTAGCACATTTTAGTTTGTTTTAGTTTGCTTTAGCTTATTTAAGCAAATAATAATAAACAATAATATCAGTAACAATAACAAATAATTACAAATAAAAGCCCCGAAATAATAAAATTACAAATAAAATATTAATTAATAAGCCCCAAATAATAATAAAATATTAAAAAAGATTTTTAAAATGCCGAAAGATCCATCAGTTGAGTTCCTTGAGGGGCATCTAGAAAATAGTTTCAAGGAGTTAATGGAGGTCTACTTGATTGAAGACCTAGATTGGATCGAGACAGACGAGGGCGCTAGGGCAGTAGGTAAGCTAGCAGAGCCAACAGATGAGGGTTATACTGATAGCAATCTAGTAATGCTATTCCCCAATTATATAGAAGGTAAATATTAATAATTTTTTTGTTTAATTTTTAAATAATAGTTTTTTTAAATTGTAATTTTGTTTTATTCAAATAAGTATATTATATTCTATTGTTTATTATGTTGAGTATAGCTTGTTTGTCACGCTCAGACATCGAGTCGTATTTATGTCGGGCATACTCTTCAATACGCATCCTTCTCTTTTCGGGCGAGCCATTAACTTCAGACATGGTGAGTGAACTTGAAAGCGAATGCTCCAAATAATCAATTATCTTTGCTTTGTGTTTAGCTTGCTTGGATAGGGACGCAAGATAGATGTTCTCCCTCTCTTGTTCACTAAGCCTTTCGTATGTAGTCTGCGCCCAATGAGCGGACACCAGTTTATGGGGTACGGCAAATTCGACCTCACCCACAAAGTTAACAAAGTAGTTTAATAAATAATTAATAATAATTTTCTTTTTTGTTTTATAATCCATGATTTATTTTACACCAACTAAATAAAAGTGTTGACTTTTTGCCCCGATTATTCATACTTGGTCAAATAATGAATTACAACTTAACAAATAACAAATAACAAATATGAGTTTAGCTAGAGATATAAATACAAAATTAGATGAAATAATTGATATTAAAAAAGAATTAACTAAATTAAAAAAAGAATTAAAAGCGGGCGCAAAGCTAACAACTCTAGCCACAGGCAAGACCGCATCAAAAGATGAGGCGCTAGAAGTCGTACACGGCATGATAGACGACCTTAAAGCACACTTGAATAAGCTAACCAACAATGGTCAGAACATTCGGGGCATCTTTAATAATGAATTCTACATTAATGATATGTTGCAAGATAAGAAAATACTAAAGGAATCAAGAAAAAGAAAAAAATAAGTGTTGACACGACACAAGAAGTCTATATAGTTAATCTTATCACCAACAATAACAACA
>ENA-UOXV01005793-UOXV01005793.1-marine-metagenome-genome-assembly--contig:-NODE-5793-length-13315-cov-6.216968_pt1 | contig 13315 bp, 22 predicted proteins | sample MGYA00238165_ERZ766961 | MGnify/ENA primary metagenome ERZ766961 (study PRJEB28924, sample SAMN03173240) | marine metagenome | biome: Marine; feature: Water; material: Subsurface seawater | place: North... | reverse complement strand
GGCTGACGGCGGCTGACGGCGGCTGACGGCGGCTGACGGCGGCTGACGGCGGCGGCGGGGCGGCAGGGCGGGGCCTTGCCCGAGCACCAGGACCCTGTGCGGCTGGCGCTGGCGCAGACGCCCTTCCGCGAAGGCATGGCCGTCGTGCGCGGGCCGGACTGGAAGTGGGGGCGGCAGGACGGCGGCGGGCCGGGCGAGCACGCGGAGGGGCGCGTGACGCTCGTGCGTGACAACGGGTGGACCAAGGTGCTGTGGGGCAACGGGCACGAGGACTCGTACCGCATCGGGGCCGAGGACGGCGCATTCGACGTGCAGCCCGCGGCGCTCGAGATCGCCGAGGACAGCGAGCCGCTGCCTGTCGCCGTGCAGGCCATCGTCGAGGGGCTCGAGGGCGCGCTGCGCCTTCTGCGCGAGCGCCTCCACGACCGCGCGTTCCAGCACTGCCTCGGCGTCGTGTGGTCCGCGTGCGTGTCGGTCCTCGAAACTTGTCTGCATGACGACGTGCGGCCCTCTCCCGGACCCCCTCTTCCCCTTTCCCTCCCTCCCGGCGCCCTGGCATGCCCCGCCGCGTGCTGCAAGTAGCTCCGCGCGGGGAAGAGCACTGTCGATCCGCGCTGTTTGACGCGGAGCGGCGTGGACAGCTTACGGGCAATCAGGACTACATCACACGCGCTGATGCGGTGCTGCGGCGGCTCCAAACGTACATGCACGCGGGCGGAGAAGGGGTGCCGATCGAGGCGCTCGAGCGCGCGAGCGCGGCGCTGCACGCCACCATCCGCGCGTCGCTCTTGTGAGGGTGAAACACACCAGACGGAAATCTAGTGCAGGCAGTGGCATTGTGTGTGGAAATCAAGACGTGATGATTCGTTCGTGAAGCATTTCGGACTGCGCGGCGCGCGGGCACGTCCCCTTGCTGTCGGAGGATCCTTGCACTTGCTGAACATGTCATGGCGCAGCAGGCGCATCTTGCAGCGCCGGGGGTCCACACGCGACCCTATCCACGTGGAGCGCGAGTGGCGTATCGAATCGTCCGCTGCGAGCGAGCGACCGCCCGGATCCGCGCCCATAGACCGATTTCCCAGCGGAATTCTGCTCCGATCGTGCAGGGGGCGTATGTCTTGGTACCGCCCAAAAAGTATTTTTGTTCGGTAGTGAACAAGAAGAATCCTGTGGAAGGGGTCCGATCGCTCCTTCTCATTCAGCCCCCTTCTTCGGAGGACCTGGGGCGCGTGGGCGCGACGAACCTCCCTGGCACGTGCTAATTATTTTGGACCAGTCTAGACTCTGACGGCCCCGATCCACAGCATTTGCGTTCCCGGCACCAGCTCAGCGGCAGAGAGATACCTGGGGACAACTAGAGGTATCGTGTTACGGCTGCGACGGTTGCCATCGGTCTGTTATGGCATTGGCAAGCATGGAGGCGTTGGTTCTCGAATCACCGAGGGCGCACAGTGTCCCTGATGATCTCCAGTGGGGCGGCGCCGCCAGCAGCGGTGGCGAACAATACAGCGACGACGAAGACGACGAAGCCGTAGATTATGACATTGGGGCCGCAGACCACCTGGGTCAGCTCGCCAAAGAAGGGACAAAACGGGCAAAGGAGCAAATGGAAAAGGTTCGATCCGCTATCTTTTGCCAATAGGCTTACCTCGGGGGTTTCCGGCCAGTTGCTGCCGTGACTGACTCCCAAGAGGCGGGCGACCCCCCGTCTGGAACTTGCCCAGTCGCCCACCAACAACAGCAACGCTGAATGGGCAGAGCTGACCTGCCCCTGCCGCAGGTGCTCAAAAAGGGAGCTGCAAAACTCAAGCGGCTAGAGCAGCGTATCTCAGAACGTTTCTACCCTCAAGCGGGTCTTGCATCGCCAGCAAAGTTGCTCCCGCCCCAGCTCGAGGAGGTCTTCGCCCAGGCGGCGCTCCCGAATCTGCTCGAGCTCCTCCCGCCGGCCGCGCTCGCTCGGGTCGCGTGCGTATGCAAATCGTGGCGCACAGTTGCATCGGACGAGCGCCTCTGGGAGCGCCACGTGCGTGCCAACACTCTCTGCAAGAACACGCTGACAGACGACGGCCTTGCCAAGCTCGGCGGCTGGCGCCGGTTCTACGCGTCGCGGTGAGCCCAATCATCCCTCTGGAGCGCAACATCACCCCCTCTCGAGTATTTGAAGGAGCTGCGTGTGCGCGTCTGCGTCCGTCTCATCTCCACACGGCCGGGCAGGGCGAAAGTCGCGAAGCTGGCCGCAGACCTCTTTCCGCGGGAGCGCAAGTACCAGATCAACTGGAACGACTTCTGGTGGTGGGTCGGCACCATCATCTGGCACAACGCCGCCGACCCGTGGTGGCTCGAGAGCGGCTCTGCCCCGGCCGTGGTTCGTGCGCTCCGCCCTTGGCCGGACACCAACCGCCCCGATTTTGGCGCTGCAGAGGCTGCGAGCAGCGCGGCCAGCACCGCTGACCAACGCACCCGCCACGCGGCAGGAGTCCCCGGCGCCGGCGTGCAGCGCGCCTGCCAAGACAGGCGCGCGCGAAGAGGAGCCGGAGCGAGACCTGGAGGGCCCTCAGGGCAGCATGTTCCCGACTGGGCACGGGTGCACGCTAAGCTGAAGCGCACCGCGTGCGAGCGAGGCGGCGCGGGCGTTAGATAAGACGCGGCGTGAACCGCGTTGCATTGTCTTCCTTATCGGGGCCCTCGCCGCCCCCGCCGCCACTCGCCCGGCGTTTTCCCGCGTGCGCGCGCTCACTTGTCCCTCTCGCGCTGCGAGTCCCTGGGGATGCCCGGCATGCGCGCGCGCGCGTCTGCCCAGCGCTCGCGGTCCTTTTCCATCTGCGTGATCTCCTCCTCCGAAACCTGCCCGCCCGCGAGGCACGGTCACGCGGCAGGGCGGCGTGTCTGGTGCACCCCGCACGGAGCAGGGCCCTGCGTCGCCCGGGGAGCGAGCGATGCGCCCTCGGCTGATGCGCGACGCACGGGCCCCGGCTGACGCGGCAGGCCGGCAGCGCCCCCACAGCCGCACGGGGCAGCAAAGCGCGCCGCGAGGGCCGGGCAGGAGACCTTGCGCAGCGGCAGGAACACAAGGATCGGCGCCCACCACGGCTCCGGCCTGCGGGGCCCCGGCAACGGCGGTCGCCGCAGTGAGCGAGCGCTCGCAGCGAGCCGCCAGGGAGGGGGGTGGGGGTTGCAACACGTGGCCAAAGGTGCAAGAAGTGGCCAGCGCCAGGGTGACCGGGGCACGTGTAGCACAGCAGTCGCTGGGGGTGGGGGCTGCCCTCTTTCGCTCCATCGGCTGCCCTCGCTGCCGGCGGGCCCGCCTCCTCCTCGAGCTCCTGCAGGCGACGCTCGTACTCGCGGCCCGAGAGCGTTCCAGCCGCGCGCTGCATGAGCAACCCCTCCTTGAGCCGAGCCCGGCGCTTCTCCTCCCGCTCTGCAAGAATCTCTTGCCCGCGCCGGAAGCGCCATGCGTCGATGTAGATGCCTGCGAAAAAGGCGCCCGCCCCCGCCGCCGCCCCGACCATGCCTCCAAGCTGCGCCCCCCGCTCTGCGGCTCACGCAGGAGAGCACACTTCAGCGCAGATGCGCGCGTCGCGTCCCCGACGCTGGTGACAATGGTCCGCCAGGGGCGTCAGCGGGCTGAAAGGGAAGACAGCAAGCCTCTTGTGGCGCCGGGCAGCACACCTACACCCGTCGCGAAGCCGCCCAGCCCGTACCCGCAGATGCCTCCCGCCAGCATGTGGTGCATTGGGTCATCGAAGCCGCGGTGGTCGCTCAGTCCGCGCTGCAAGTGCAGCTCACGGTAATTAGCGCTTGTAGGGGCAGCGCTCAAGGAACAGGTTTTGTCCCACTGCAACAAACTCGCCCATGCTTGCTGTGCAACCTTCCTACTTGGGCGTGCACACATAAATGGCCGGAGCATGTGGATGAGGTAGCTGGACAGGCCAAGAGTACCGTAATGGGGCGGTAGACGCAGGCCGTGCAACCCCCGACGATGGAAAACCGCATCGCAGGCTGCACCGCATCGGGATTCAGAGCGTTTCCGTGACAGCACACACAGTGGCCGGGCCGATCCGATCATGTGAAATGAAGCACATCAGTGCCCGATGCAGCGCGGTGTGCGATGCTCGCTGGCCGTTCCTAGTTCTTCGCACAGATTGCGGGCGCCGCACCGGACCGATCGGCTTGCGGAGAACCAGCCCTGCAAGGACTCCGATGGCCGCACCAGAAGCCGCGCCGATCATCACATCATCCTCGCTGAACCACGCAACCTGTGACGCATGTTTGTCTCTATTTTCTTCGTTCGTGCTGGCCATGTGCGTCCCGGGCCGCGTGCCGACGACTCTCGCCGGCAGAGTTTTGTACCAGGCTGGCCAGAATTTTGACTCGGAGCACCAAAAATTCTCGGATCTGGTGACCAGTCGTTTAAAATGGCGAGTCAGGAGCAGGTCGACGAGGAGGTCAGGCTCCTTCTCGTCCAATGTGGGCACGCAAAGGGAGCAGTCTCTCGCAATTTAGTTTGGCTTTGCGGGTGCCAGCGCCGGAGGATTCCCAGCTCCTATTGGCGCGTCACCTGGGATGAGCACGCACCCGATGCTGCACCCTGACTGGCAGCTGAGCGAAATTCAATTCAGAGGTAGAAAGTCGGGGCGAAATATTCTGAGCTTAGAATCATGCATGCGATGTTTCGTAGGTCCAAATGTTGCTGGTCGAGATGGAGCGTCTCGGCACCAAGTAAGCCACCTCTGTGTCCAATCTTGCAAGGAAAGCGCAGATACGCACCGAATACGCCACTTCACGGCAGAACTTTGCTTGCAGGGGGGAAGATGGGAAAATTCGCTGCAAGTTCGGGGTGCTCGTCAAGGACGATCGGTGCTCAAACATCTTCGAGGCGCTTGTCGGCACGCTCCGCGCGGCCAAGGTCCTCCCGCATGTGCCCGTTGGCACAATCAGGAGCCTAGCCTGCTAACTCGTTACCTGATGGAGGTAAGATTAGTCTCTGTGGTCACGCGGCTAGTGCGAAGTTGCTGCGAGCAGATCTCGCTACTCTGGCGCCTCGTGCGCGCGTCAACACATGGCTTCTCCCCGCTGACGAACACATGGTCGCTGAACAGAAGAAGAAGATCATCACGTTTGAGGGGCAGATGCTGCTGTCGCCGACACACGACGACGTCGATGTCATCCAGCTATGATGATCGGATCTGCGCACGGGTTCATATGGACCACGGCGCGTACGCTGCGGATAATGATGGAGCATGCGCAGAAGATTCTGCCTAGCTACTAGCGCGAGCGCTAGAGCGAGACCGTTGCAGGCTGGCAAACGAATGGGTACGAAGAGCATTGGACTTGATAAATCTAGTGGCATGGTGTGCAGCGCCATCGCGCGGGCAGCCGGGGGTCTGCGCCTTACGGGTATGGAAGCGCGGCAAAAGCAACGGAAGTGCTCTGATGTTCACCGAGTGTATATATTCCGTATGAGGGAGACTGCTCCACGTGGTTGGTGTATGGCATGGCGGCTAGCTGAATTCTTCCTCTTGATGAGGTGGCGGGGTCACGGCGTTAACCTGCTACGAAGGTCAAGATGCGGATTAGCAAGGGATTGGCATTGGGGCTTGTGCCCCGAGGGGACAGCTGCAAGGCGGTTTTGCATCTGTCAGTCACAAATGACTTTCGTTCTCAACACGGTAATTTAGAACAGGTCTGTGATATTAAAAGTTTGTCTCCTCCTCCAGAGCTGAGCCCGCCCCACAAAAGCATTTCGCTGCTTTCCAACGTGTTCTTCTGGGGGCGGACCTAGACTGCGACCAAGTCTTACGATCTTTGCCGGCCTTGATTACAGCGCCTGGTTCTCTTATAATGAGGTTGTCTGCTGTGCCTGGGTAGGTGGGGCAGGAAGAGCCCATGTCAGCAGCAGCGCGCTGCAAGCTTTATGCACTTTCACGACAGTAGCCAGGGGGGAAGCTGGAATGGTAGCAACGATCAGGAATGTAAATGTAACGGAATACGGATAGATCGATCAGGGTTCATGAAGGGGAATCCACATTTCATCACACCGTGTACCAAGCCCTTCACCCCACCCTGGCAAGCCAGAAACCGACCGCGCTGCGGAGCAGCACAGCGGGTGATTGAGGGTGGGGCTGCATCTAACCTTGCGTCCGCACACGTCGATTTCACTCTGCTCGTGTGATCGGCGATGAAAATGGGTGTTACGCGGCTCGACAGCGAACCGCACGGGCCGCTTCGCGCTGGATCCCCTGGGAGCTCTTCACGTGTGCCAGCAGCTCCAATGTCGCGCCGCTGGAGCCCTTTTTGGCGACACGTCTTCGGATCAGCCAACCCTGCCCCTCCTATATCTATTATAGATGATTCCTTAATAGCCTTTATTAAAACCCCTGCGGTTCTTTCAGTGAATGTCGTCCAGTCTGTTTCCGTGATCTCGTCCCAAGGCTACCGCCAAATCTTTCTACATCCATCACGGCAAAAAGTGCAAGACGGGCGTCTACTGTCCCTGGCGAGGCTACATAACAGGGAGTCGTCCAGGCGTGGGTTGCCGCCTGGACTGTGGCGCGTCCAGGGACCCTGCGCGGTGCGCATTGCGCGCTGCGGTTGTGTCTCCTGCGCTCTTGATCGAGGCACACGCGCGAGTCGGCGCACGCACTGTTGTGGAGGCCAGGAACCAGGGGATTAACAAGGCGAAGGGGGTGCGCGTGGTTCCGCGGAGCCGCCGTTGCGCGTGTAGTTTGTGGAGTGGGTCGCCGCGAGAGACACGCGGAGAACTGAGTCACCATGGAGTGCGATGACGTAGGCGGGCATATCCGCGACCTCATGATGGACTTCTACCCTGCGAACCGCTCACTGCTTCTGAGGCCGGTAGACGAGAGGGAGATTCGGATCCCAGGAAGCGCTGCAGAGCTGCTGCACCAGCAGCAGTTGCGGGAAGCACACCGGAAGGAGCTTTCGTACACTGTTGCACTGCTGGCGGGTGGATGTGCCGGCACGGCGGTTGATGTCACTCTATTCCCCATCGACACCCTCAAGACAAGAATGCAGGTATGCCGAACTTCCCCAAGCCTCTGTCGCTGTCCCCGCCACACGACTGCGCCAGCGCCTGCTCCTCTGAGCGATCATACATTCAACCTCGCACTCTTTGCATGCCCTGGGTGGCATGGGTATGCCGGAGGAAGCGGCGGCTGCGCACGCCAGCCTCCTTTTACATGCGACGACGTTGATGGCACGCACGTTCGTGAAATTTGCCACTTCGTTCTGATGCGGGTTGACAATGGCAGGCGCCGTGTGGATTTCGACTGGCGGGTGGGTTTTCAAGTTTGTACAAGGGCCTGCTGGGTGCAGCGTGCGGTAAGAACTCGACCCCTCCCTGCCGCCTCCCCCGGCACCTTGCGGCAGCAGGTAAGCGCCTGATCGTACCGGGGCGCCCTGCAGGGTCGGCACCGGGAGCTGCACTCTTCTTCTCAACTTATGAAAGGGTCAAGGACATTCTCGTGAGTAATACTGATGAGGAGGTGCATCCCTTGAGCGGCCTCAGGTTTGCAGTGCCGCGCTGCGCGGCTGCGACATGCCACATCGGCGCCTGCCGCGCGTTCGGGCGATGGATGCGATATGCGCGGCTTTCCGGGACGTTAACATGCTGGAAATGAGTTGCTGACGCGACTGTCGTGTGCAGTACCACCCGTTTTGCTACATGGCTGCATCTTCATGCGGTGAAGTAGCGGCGTGCTGGATCCGGGTCCCGACGGAGAACGTGAAGCAGAAGATGCAGGCGGGCGTCTATCCGACCACGCGACAGGCGCTTTCCGGAATTATTGGGTCGAAGGGCTGGAGGGGGTTCTATGTTGGGTATACGTCGACTATCATGCGCGAGATCCCATTCTCCTTCATCCAGTTCCCGATCTACGAGACTCTCAAAAAGAAGGGGGCCGAGACGCGCGGCCGACCACTCCAGCCTTTCGAATCTGCATTCTGCGGGTCGATTGGTGGCGGAGTCTCGGCAGCGATCACCACCCCGTTTGACGTGATCAAAACACACTTGATGATTGGGCGCGACGGGAAAGGGGTGCCATACACTGGAACAACAGGCGCGATTCGGAGAATATGGCAGGCCGGGGGCATCAGCATGTTCTTCCGAGGCGTTGTTCCACGGACTGTCTGGATCGCGCTCGGGGGTTGTGTATTCTTTGGTTCGTACGAGACCGCGAAGCTCATGCTGGTCGAGAATCTATTGCCCGAGGATGACGTTGAGGAGCTCAAGCAAGCGTTCTAAGCGCCCCGCAACGTCGTGGCAGGGCCCTCTGGAGCGCCGCAGCGAGGCCCCTTGCCCTCGTGCGATGACAGGTTTGTTTTTAATACATGTACAACAGAGCGTCTGGCGGACCTGCTCATGGAGAGCGAGCAAGAGATAGAGGGGGGGGGGGGGGGGGGGGGGGGGGGGGGGACCTGCTCGTTCGTGCGTTGGGTGCGTGCGCGGAGCGTCGCAACGTGACGTTTCCTTACACGCCCCCCCCACCCCTCTCGCTCGCTCTCCATGAGCAACGTGACGTTTCCTTACACGCATTGCACGCAGCACTCTCCTCAACGTGACGTTTCCTTACACGCATCGCACGCAGCACTCTCCTCACCCCCGCGTGCGCATGCCAATGCCTACCGCAACAGCCTGGGTCATACTACCGTACCCTTTGAACCCTTTGTGCCCGCGGGAGGCGAGCTCTTGGCGACCTCCCCCTCGTTGTCAAGCAGCGAGCGCCCCCGCCCGCCGTGCGGCGCGGCCGGCACACCGGTCGGAACGTGCGCGTGAGCGCCCCGGGCGCCGATACAGTGCAGCACCGCGCCCAGGACCGCCATGCCGATTGCGAGCACGCTTCCCGCGGATGCTGCCCAGGAGAGGCCGTCCGTTGCGGGCGTGTGCGTCGTGATGTAGGGCAGGGGGTTCTGGTCGTTCTGCAGCTCCTTTCCCAGCGCAAAGAGCGCCCACGCGATCACGCAAGGGTGAACCTGGTCATCCATGGGGCAGTGCATTCAGAGAGTCGGGTCGACCATGAGACGCGGGGTGGGCGTCGCGCCGGTGCGGGGGAGAAGACGGCACCGGATCGCGGCGCAGGAAGGCGAACGCGGCGGCGGAGAGGGTTGCGAGCCCGACGGAGAGCGACGCCGCGCCAAGCTGTGCCGCGAGCGCGGAGCCATTGGCTCGCAAGATGAGGTTGCCTGAGATGATGGACGCGGCCTGCGGCGGGGGCGGATGCACCTTGAAGGTCTGAACGATTTTTGGGCTGGTTTTGAGTGTCGGTGCGCTGCAGGAAGAGCGAAACAAGCTGGGGCCAGTGGCGCGGGCGGCATGAGGCTGTGATGCAGCGGGAGGGATTACCGTGATCCAACCAAAGTGCAAGGTGAAGGGGAAAAGGTAGAGCCAGTACTCCTTGGTGCTGAACGGGCGCACGTCACGCAGGGCAAAGAGGCGCCGCACTGTCATCCCGAGAGTGAGATAGATCCCCGCCCTGTGAAACAGGGGCATCAGAACGCGCAATCATCCAACTGCCATCTGCTAAAAGGATGGACACGCCGTATGCCTGAGGCGGGGTGTAGCGTAGCGAGGCGCGGCGGTGGGCGGAGCATACATCAGGCCGCAGGACAGAGTGATTTGCTCTTGCGCGAAGGCCAGAGTCCAGGCGACCTGGAGAAGTTGTGCGGAAATCCACCAACCACTCATAGAACGCACAATTTGGTTGTCGTCGCGACGTTGCGATGGCACGTTCATGTAGATTGCGTTGGCCTGGTTGCGCCAGGGTGTGTGCTTGTAAGCTCTTTTGCCAAGCCGCTGCGTGGGCGTGTGGGCCAACGTACCGTCTCCATTGTGTAGATGAGCCCCCATATCGCAAAGGCCCAGCCGGCCGGCGTAACAAAAGTCTGGGGAAGAGGCGGATTTTAGACACTGGTATCGAGCGGCCTGCCAGAAGGCACGGTTTGCGCGCGAGGGCTGAACAAGGGACAAGACCTGGTACTTGCGCGACATCTCGCCGTTTGTAGCGCCATACCAGCCAAAGTTTGAGGTCTGAACGATGAAGACGTTAAGAACAAATGCTGCGGTGTTCCCTGCACGCACAGCACCGATCGATACCTTCAGGCAGTGCTCTCACTATGCATGGCACAAACCATGTCAAAAGGCTTACTCCCGAGGTGCCTGGGCACGCCCGCAAGAAGGCCGCGCGGTTGATTTGGGAAGGAGACTAGCGCACCCATCTGGAGTTTCCCCCATCGCTCGGACGAGAACCAGCTCCATAGCGACATCTCCGACGGCAGATCGTTGACCCTCCTCTGTCCCTCAGCGCTTCTATGTATTGAACGGGTTTTGGACTCGCCGAATCCAAAATGGAGGCTTGTCGAAAATGGAGTGGAAATAATTTGGACGACCAAAGAGCGAAGCCGTTCGCGATGTGCGCCACGCTCGTCTGGCGCAGCGGGGGGATGCCGCTAGAAGGTTCCGCGCTGCGACTTTCCCTCGGGTTACATGTTGCACTGCTCCTCATAACGGCTGCGGTTACCGAGCCAGTCGAGGTTCGGACATACGTGCGCCTGCGCCCACCAGCCTCAGGACCCGGCGCATCGCACGGCCAGCGGGCGGTCTTGCCACTCCACCAGCGCTTGCAGCTTATACGAGCGCGGCAAGGATGCTCGCAGGTGGCCTCTTGATCTTTGTCTGGGTTGTCCTGTCGTCCATGAGCATTGCTGTGTCTACTGCGCGCGGTTGACAACCAGGCTGCGCTGCGCAACCTGACATCCAGGCCACACTTTGCAACAGGAGGAGGCTCAAAGGCTGCTGTGGCAGCAAAGAGGTGGGCTAGCTGATCCCTTCCAGGATTCCAGCGCACGATTTTCCCCTAACCGTCGCAATGAGGGCGGCGGCGATGGAATCGGGGACGGGGAGACCAGCCCGACGCCGAAGGGCCCCGGTGGTGGCGGCTGGCAGGACCTCGACACAGACCGGACCATGGAGGAGTGCATGATCGGCGTCGAGGTGCGGAACTCCCACCCATTAGCGAGACCGCGGATGCACCCCGCGTGCGCAGCGCAGCTGCTGAAAGCGAGCGGGACCCCAGGAGGGCGTGGGGGGGCGGGTGCTCATGTGCGAGCGGCGCGGGCTGCGGGCATTCGACCTGCACCACGTGCTGGGAAAGCGCGCGGCGCAAGAGGAGGCGTTCGAGACGGTGGGGCGCCCCCTGCTGGACGCTTTCCTCGCGGGGTCCAACGCCTGCCTCTTCGCGTACGGGCAGACCTCCTCGGGCAAGACGCACTCCATGTGGGGGCCTGGAGGCGGGGCCGAGGCCAGTGGCGCGGACGCTGGGCTTGCGCCGCGCGCGTGTGCGGCGGTGTGGCGAGAGGTTGAGGAGCAGCGTGCAAAGGGAGGGTCGGCTGAGCTGAAGCTCACCTTGGTTGAAGTGCTGGGCGAGTGCGTCACCGATCTGCTCACTGAAGGGCCAGACGGGGCTTCGAGCGGTCGCACCGTGCAGGTCCGCGCGCTCAGGGCCGCGGTGCTGAGGCAGGGATGTTAGCATCGTGCATGACGCCTGCCTGGTGCATTGCGCAGATGGTGACTCGGCGCGTGCGCAGGCTCGCTCCGTGATGCTCGGGCGAGAGTCGCGCGCTGTCGGCAGCAAGGAGGAGCTCGACGCGCTGCTGCGCGCGGGGATTACGCGGAGGCGGCAGGCCGAGACGCTGCTCAATGAGCGGTCCTCCCGCGCGCACACGGTGCTGCTGCTCAGCCTGGGCTCAGAGGGTGCGGCGGGTGCTCACGGCTCGGGGGGCGCGGCGGACCGCGACGGCGGGGCAGCTCCGGCAGGGCCGCGCACCCTATGCCTGGCAGACCTCGGTGGGTCCGAGCAAGTTTCCAAGTCGATTCTCGCGCCGCACGGCACGCTCAGCGCGGCGGCGCAAGACGCACGGCTGGGCGAAGCTGTACAGATCAACCTCGGGTTGCTGGCGCTGCGGCGGTGCATCACGGCACTCGCGCTAGGGGACCCGCACGTTCCCTTCGCGGACGCAAAGCTCACGCAGATGCTGCGCCCGTCGCTAAAGGGGAGCAGTGTCACGGCAGTGCTCGTCACCCTTCGCTCTGAGGCAGAGCATGCACGACACAGCACTGAGGTGAGCGGGCACGCCCCCAAGTCCCTCAAATAAATAGCGAGCACTGACATACGGAATCCTCACAGGCGTTGCGCTTTGCGGAGGGATGCCAGCGCGTGCGGCTCAAGGAAGAGGGCAGAAAGTTTTCAGATGCCACTGCGGCGGTGCGTGTGGATGGGCCCACGCCCCACCATTTCCGTTTCCCATACTGTAGGAGCCGGCCCAAAGTACTGATCTATTCAACTCCCACCAATGAATCCAGGCTTTGCTGGCTCTGGAACAGGAGGAGGCTGCAATCCGAGCAGAGATCGAAAAGAAAGAAACGTATCTTGCTGCGCCCCCCCCCCATCACGTCTAGCAGCCCCTTTGGTCTTCACCGTGACGCGACTGCTCACCGCCAAGCGATGGTTACAGGTGGATAAATAGAGTCACGACTCGGCCAATTCACGCACCGGACGACCACGGAGAGGATGAGGGGCGCACGGAGACAGTAACCACCAGCGTCGTGGCAGGGGCTGAGCAAGAGCATGCGCGGCTCGAGGAAATCGTGAGAAAGCGGCTCATCCTTAGTGGGGGTATCGAGTAAAATCAGAGTACAAAAAAGTGGTTGACTGACACAAAGTGGATGCTTCAAAAGTTGCTTGTTGACTAAAGATACTTATAGGGGATATTAAAACCTGAAGCTCAGGATCCTGGAGGAAGTGCAGACCCGCCTAGTCCCGCCATGGCGTCACTCGCAGGCAAGAAGCGGGTGGCATACTTCTACGATGGTACGCCCCCTGTACAGATTTGATTGCCAGCCAGCAACGGAGTCAGTGCGTCGGCGCCGAAACTATGGTTCGGTTGAGGAGTGTTGCTCCTGGTTGCGGCGTGGCGCGGACTGTCAAGTGCGGGATTCCGCTCGCTGTAGGCTTTTGCACAGGAGTAATGACATTGCGTAATCGGGACGTGTCGCGAGTGCAGTTTGTGTTCCCATGTTGCGTTCTGCAGCTGGTTCCGTGTGTAGGCCGGAGAACGCCCGGCTACTGTAGGGCCGCGATAGCTGCCCGTGCGCGGGGCCACGCGGACTCCGCGATCCTCCGGGTCCCCAGACAGCATGTTGCATTGCAGCACCCGCATTTCTCTGACAGTAATGCTGAATTTCTGCAGCGGAGATCGGCAACTTCTACTACGGCCCGGGCCACCCGATGAAGCCGCATCG
>ENA-UOXV01005787-UOXV01005787.1-marine-metagenome-genome-assembly--contig:-NODE-5787-length-13321-cov-5.894316_pt1 | contig 13321 bp, 7 predicted proteins | sample MGYA00238165_ERZ766961 | MGnify/ENA primary metagenome ERZ766961 (study PRJEB28924, sample SAMN03173240) | marine metagenome | biome: Marine; feature: Water; material: Subsurface seawater | place: North... | reverse complement strand
CGGTGGCTCGTCCGCTCCGCCCGCGTCCGCCGCTGTCCCCCCCTCCTCCCCCGGAATGGCTCCAAACGCCTCGGCGTGCAGCAGCTCGTATACGTGTAGCAGCGCCGCCTCCTTCTCCCAGTGCGCCCCCGCGTCCTCCGCGCCCTCCGCCTCCAGCACCGCCTCCCCGAGCATCTCCTTTCCCTCGGGTGACGCCAGCGCCACCTCCTTCACCATCGCCAGCGCCCCGCCCGCTGCCGCGCGCGACTCGCGCACCGCGTCCGCCATATCCGCCGCGCACACCGCGAGCGCCCCGTGGTCCTCCATCGCCTGCAGCCGCGCCAGCAGCGCCAGCAGCCGCGCCGCGCCCCCGCCCTCCACCAGCCGCGCCCCGCGCTCCAGCCGCGTCGCCGCGTCTGCCCCCGCCCCCACGTCCGCAGCCAGCTCCGCCGGCGCCGGGCCGCCTTCCCCCCCCTCAGCGGGCGCGGCCGCGCGCGCCGCGGCGGCCTCCTCCTTCTCGGCCAGCTCGGAGAGCGACGCGCGCGCGGGCGCGCAGATCGCGTGCACCTCCGCGACCGCAGCCGCCACGCCCGCGGCGGCGGCCGCCGCGTCTCGCTGCACGACCGAGCCGGGGGGCGCCGCGGCGGCGAGGGCGAGGAGCGCGCGCGGCTCCGCGGCGAGCGCGGGGCCGTGCGCGGCGAGGAGCTCGAGGTAGGCGGCGAGCCGGTCTGCCTGCGCCACCACCACCTCCGTCGCCACCCCCTGCATCGCGGGCGCGCGCATCCCACCACGCGTCAGCGCCTGTCGCAGCGCCGCGCACGCGTCTTCCAGGTCGCGCCGCGTCTCCGCGACGCCCCGCTCGCCCAGCTTGCGCAGCAGGAAGTGCGGATTCGTCAGCAGCGCCGCCGCCCGCATGTACTGCTGGCACCGCAGCAGCTCCCCGGGCAGCAGGTGCAGCGCCCGCGGGTTCGCGCGCGTCCACGTGCCGTCGCCTGCGCCGACATCCTGGAACAGCGCGTGCAGCAGCGGCGAGCCTGAGACGTGTACGTCCGGCGCGTGCTCGATCCGCGCGCCGGCCGCGCCGCGCGGGGCGGCCGCCGCGCGCCGCGCTGCCGCTGGGAGCCGCGCAGCGGTACCTGCGCCGCCGCCGTACGCGCGTGACAGCAGTCGGTCGGGGCTCGCGCTGCGCGCCGCGTGCGCCGCGCGAGCCTGCGCTGCGAGCGGCCCGCGGGGGTCGGCGCCGACGCGCATCTGCTCGGGGACCTCGGCGCCGCGCAGACTCGCATGCTGCTTGTGCCAGACCTGCGGCGCACGATCAACCGCGCCTCAGGGGCGCCGCTCGCATCGCAAGGCCCGCGCCGGCGGCGCACTGACCTCGAAGCTCGCGAGGCTGTAGGCGTTGACGCTCTTGTCGAAGAAGAGGTTTGGATTGGTGCGCTGCGTCGTTTGTCGCGGCTGGTGAAAGAGACGACAGCGTTAGCCGCCAGTCAAGAGGGTACACGCGGGTCCGGGTGGGGGCACGGTCGCGGGTCAGACCAACACGCTCGTTGCCGAGTCCCACTGGCGGACCGGGGCGGTCATCCCGGCCATCTTGAGCTTCTTGGCCGCCCAGTCATCCTCCTTCTTCCCCATCTGGTCTGCGGCAGGGCACACTGCAGCAGACCCCGTGCCCTCTCCGCCCGTCTCTCAGGGAATCCCTGCCAGGGTGCAGACCCTGGCACCCGGGAGGGCGCCGGGGAGGGGGGCCTACGGGAGTCTCGCCCCTCTATGGAGTCTCAGCCAGTAAGCAACGGCTCCAAGTGGATCAGAAGACGCTTCGAATTTTTCTCACCGACCAGCTCCTTTGTGCCGAGCCGCGGTCGGTGCGAGCTCCCGGGAGGCCAGTGACTTGAGTGTGCAAGACGCAGCAATGTTCAATTGCTGCTGTGAGCGCAAGTCGACGCTCCGCCAGGCGGGCACTCCAATGCAGGCGGACGTCGTCCGTCGCGGGATGCCGCCGAAAGGGGGCGCGCAGCCGGGACGAGCTGCGGGGAGCCTGGGGGGAGTTGGCGTGGTGTTCCAGAAGGGTGAGTCCGGGGAAGGTTTGGAGGTCATGTCGTTGGCGATTGATGGTCCCGCAGCGCAGAGTGGGAAGGTGCACAAGGGGGACATCCTGGTGTCCATCGACGAGGTGACAAGCCGCGCCCCACGCGCTTCACGCCAGAGCCGCAGAGCGATGTGGCACGCGGCACGTTTCAACGTGTTCTTCCCTTGCAGGTGGACGTGCGGGGAAAGTCGGCAGAGGGGTTGGCGCAGTACATCCTCGGCCCTCCGGGCTCCAACGTGGTGCTGGGCTTCGTTCGGGGCAACTCGCCGATCCGCTACGTCGAGCTCACGCGTGGGTGGACGATGAAGAAGAGTAATCAGTCACAGTGGTCGAATCCGCTGCCGCCCAATCACGCGCTCCACGCGGGCGCGTTAGGACCTCAGTAGGTGCTGCGGCGGAGTGTGCGCGGCGCCTGGGTGGGCCCTCTGAGATCGATCTCAGAGGCGAGCGCAGCGCGGCGGCGAGCGGAGCAGTGAAAGAAGCGGGCAGTTCGGCACGGCAGGGCGATGCGCGCAGCGCAGAGCTAAAAATCCCGTTCCTCCGGCGTGCACGGGCAGAGCCGACACTTGTGTGTCCAAACCAGGCCATTTCACTCAGCCTGCACAGCCGCTACCCACCGCGCCTCCCGCGCACAGCGCTGGCCACGGGGCAGCGCCGCGCCGCGCCGGGCGCACCGGGCTGCGCCGGGCGTGCGAGCGGGCGGGGCCTAGACGGTGCGCTCGTCGCCGCCGTTGACGGGGAGCTGGGCGCCCGTGACGACCTTGAAGTCGGGGCCCGCGAGGGCGCGCACCGCCTTGGCCACGTCCCACGAGGTGATCTCCGCCTTGAGGAGGTTGCGGCGCTTGTACTGGTCGACCGTGAGGCCGTAGGCGGCAGAGCGGGTCTTGAGGATCTCCTCGGTCCAGAGCCCTGTGTCGAACACCGCGTCGGGGTGCACGGTGTTGACGCGCACGCCATGCGGCGCGAGCTCGAGGCACGCGATGCGCCCGAGCTGCGTGAGGGCAGCCTTGGCGACCGAGTAGCAGGCCATGCCCTTGCCGGGTGCCGGGGCGTTCTTGGTGCCGACGATGATGACCGCGGGGTCGACGCCGAGCTTGAGGAAGGGGATGGCCGCGGAGAGCAGGCGCTGCGAGGCCGTGAGGTTCACGCTCATCGAGCGGTCCCACTGCGCGGGGTCGATCTCCTCCACGGGCGAGGACTTGGGGAGGATCCCGGCGTTGAGCACGAGCACGTCGACGCCGCCGAAGCAGTGCACGCACGTCGACAGCGCGTCCTTGACCGCCGCCGCGTCCGTGAGGTCGCACGTCACGCCCAGGAACTGCGGGCTCTTGAACGTGTTGGGCGTCTCGGGGTTGATGTCCAGCGCCATCACGCACGCCCCGGCGTCCATGAACGTCTTGGCCACCGCCTTGCCGATCCCGCTAGCCCCGCCCGTGACCACGACCACCTTGCCGTCAAAGTCCTTGCGTGCCCCCCCCTTGCGCAGCTTCGCCTGCTCGAGCTCCCAGTACTCGACGTCAAACAGGTCCTTCTCGCCCAGGCACTGGTAGCACGAGCACTTTCCGGCCCACTGGATCGCGCGCGAAGTGTGCCGCGCGATGTCGTCGACGATCTTGGTCTGCTTGACCCCCGCGCCAGCCGCGCACCAGCCCTTGCCTGGGAGCACGATCCAGCGCGGCGCGGGGTCGAGCATCTTGTGCTCCGGCTTGCGGTTGCGCTCAAAGTACGCTGCGTACTCCTTCTTGTACTCGGCGATGTCCGTGGCCTGCGAGCCCCCCGCCGCGCAGTTGTCGACGATGGCCGGGACGCGCTTGGTGTGGATGATGTGGTCGGGCGTGAGCGTGCCCTTGTTCGCCACCACCTTGAGGTCCGGCAGCGACGCGAACGCCTGCGCGTCGTACGAATTGTTTGCCTTCATGACCATCGGGAAGCCTGCGGTGGTGGACACCTCCTTGCGCAGCTCCGCGAGGCCGAGCGCGTCAAACTTCTCGCGCGACTCGTGGCCGGACGCAAGGGTCTCAAAGTACGCCTGCTTGCTCTTGAGAAAATTCTCTGCCTTCTGCACCATGGTGATCATGCGCTCGTATGACGTCTTGGCGTCGTTGCCCCACGTGAAGATCCCGTGGTTGAGCAAGATGATCACGTCGATCTTGTCCCAGTCCACCCCGACCGTCATCTGGTCAACCTCCCGCGCCAGCACCCACCCGGGCATCGTGTACGGCACCACGAGCGCGGACTCGCCGTAAACCTCGCGGATGAACTTCTCGCCCTCGGGGGTGTTGGTTAGCAGGCAGACCGCGTCGGAGTGCGAGTGGTCGACGAATGTGTAGGGGATGATGGCGTGCAGGATCGTCTCGATTGACGGTCCAGGCGCGTTCGGGTCGAGGCACGCCTGCTTCTGCACCGCTACCAGCTCCGTGTCCGAGAGCGAGTCCAGCTTCGGCAGCTTCAGCAGCACATCCATGCGCACCGGCGCGAAGCCCTGCTTCTCGATCGTCTGCAGACCGCCCCGTTTTGTGTGAGGTTGGGGTGGTGCTGGTTTAGGGTTACTGCCAGAGTGGTGCCTCGTACACGGACGCAGGGCGCTTTGAGCATGCATAGCTGAGGCCAGGCAGCATACCGCAAGGTCCCAGCCACTTCCCTTGACGTACAGTGCAGGGATATCATTGCCAAAGATGTCCTTGTACGGGGCCTGAACGGGGGCCGAGGATGCAAGATTCAGCATGAAACAGGAACAAGGTTGCGTATCCAGGTTTGGCATCGCCAGCTGTGGGCACATCAATTTATAGACGCTAATTAGCGGTTCGATGACAGCTGTACAGGCCTGGCTGACGTCCTGCGTGTTTCATTGGATGGGAATCGCTTCACGAGTCGCGAAAGTCGGGGGGAGCACCTTGACGGACGTGTTTCCGCCTCCATGGAGCACGAGGTCCTCATCCGAGCCACTGCAGCAAGCCAGGTATCGTGTCAAATCGTACTGTACGGTTCAAGCGTCTCATTTTGTGCCCAGGTGGGGTGATGGTGGCTGGGCAGTTGAGCCGGCCGAGGGAAATCTTGCAAGAGGACGCGCGAGAGCCAGGTCCAATACAGGCGCAGGGCATTGTCGGCATGTGGCACACGGTAATTACATTAGGCGAGATGTATAAACGCGGAGCGCGAACAGCTCTCCGTTGCACTTAGCAGCTTCTTCGTCGTTCCATCGCGACTGGACCATCCTGAAGCTCTACGAGATGCCGTCGCAGCTGCACGTTTTCTACACAAACTGATTTGAGTCGAATGTCACTCGCCGAGTTGACTGACTTCACACCATCGCCAGGGACGATTGGACCGGTGAGCAGGACTGGGTGCGTTGCGGACCCAGGCACGCGGGCGTGATTCCCGACGATCACTTTCTGCTGGTTCACATTAGTTTTTGTTCCAGCACAGGCAGCCGCTCCTTTTGTAGCTTATCCACGCAAACAGAGACATTGCAACAGTTCGAAGTCGTTTCAGTCTCAGTCGATTTATGCCGGAGAGGGCCGTAGCAAAGTTTTGAAGCATTGCGAATAGCGTCCGATGAGGGTTGAAATCTAGGCGTCTTGGCCCAGAAGCTCGGCAGTGCCGAGGGCCCACGCAAACTCCACCTCCGCACCGACCGCAAGCACGGATATGTAGCAGTGGACTGCTGCACGCAAGTTGACACCAGAACTCTCCTTTCCGTTCAGGCAAAGGCGTTTTATCGTCTCGCGCCCTGCAGCCAAGGTCATGGGCGAGGTACGTTCGTGCCCGGTGCGCATGTCGGCTCGGGCCTGGGGACACGCTGTCCAGCTGGATGACACGGTTTGGGTTGTGATATCCGCAGGAAGGCGATGACGTCTTTTCGGGGATGTTCGGGTGGCTCGGATTCTGCGCACCTTCCAAGGATACGGGGGGGGCGACGAAGATGAGTTTCACAGCGGAAATCAGCAGCCCTGCACGATTCGATCAACTGGGGGGGTCTGACGCCGACATCCGGCGCATCTTCACTCGATTTGGTGCGTCACGATGCCCCTTGTGCATGTTCGTGCATTTCATTGCACATGTCACAGTAGGCTATCCCCTTTTGGCAATGCTCTCTGCGATCTGTCCTCACCAGTACATCGGCGCGCGCACAGAATCAAGTGAACATGCGGGGTTTATCGATGCGTCGAGCAAGAGCTCGTTGGCCACAGATCTGTTCCAGCGAATCGATAAAAACTACGTTTTGACGGAGGAAGACGTAGAGACTGTATGGCGGCTGCTTGACCGGATGGGAGAGGAAAAAATCGACGTTGACGCGCTGAAGCGTGGTTTCCGTGAGCTGCTAACTCACCGCACAGGGAAGCGTGCGCTTTTGCTCGTCGACCTTCAGAACGACTTTGTTGATGGATCACTGGCGGTGCCCGATGGGTATGCGGCGGTGACAAACTCGAATGCTCTCCGGCACAAGTTCGAGGTGGTGGCGTGCACGCGAGATTGGCACCCAGCCGACCACTGTTCCTTTGCGGACAATCACGGGGCAGAGGTGTTCTCAACCAAGTCCCTTCCTCTGCCGGACGGCACCACGATCGATCAAGTGATGTGGCCGCGGCACTGTGTGCAAGGCACGTACGGTGCGGACTTCCACCCCGACCTGGAGGTGATGCCCTCGGACTACGTGCTCGACAAAGGGTTGAATTCAAAAGTCGACAGCTACAGCGGGTTCTTCGACAACATGAAGGGAAACGAGACGCCGCTGCGCAAAGAGTTGCGCGCGCGCGGTGTGAGCGAAGTGTACTGCGTCGGACTTGCCTATGACTTCTGCGTTGGGTCTACAGCGGTCGACGCGGTCGACTGCGGTTTCGTGTCGTATCTGGTCGAGGACTGCTGCAGGGCAGTGAACCATGACACCAAGGACCAAATGACCACCAAACTCAAAGCCAAGGGAGTCAGCCTCTGCACGTCGAAGCAGGTCCCGCTTCCTATGCGGCCGTCGGGCGCGCACTGCATCGAAATGGCGAAGCGATTAGTCTCTTTGCGCGAGGGGCTCCGCAAGGGGGAAAAGAAAAAGACGGGCGCGTGAATCAGGGGGTGGATTGCGGAAGCGCCGACGGAGCGGGACAAGACGGCTTTCCGCACTAGGCGTTCGGCATTCGAGCATTGTAATTGGTGGGGAGTCGAGAGGGGTAGCGGGGCTGCCAGGGCCAGCACGGGCCGGCGAGTGATGTGATGCGGTTGCCCTCCGTGCTTCAAGGACTTGAATGAAGCAGCCGCCACGGGCTCTTTCTAGCCGCGCTGGCGACAACAATGGTGAATCAGTGCCATCCAATGACGCCACCCCACCGCAACTCTACAGATCCCCAAGTTCCCGGCATCCCACTACCCTGCCCCTCCGCTTCGGCCGCCTCAGGCAAGGTAGATGTAGGTGGACGGCGAGTCCTTGTCGCGCTCCAGGTACTCGCGCTCGATCAGGCTCTCGATCCGCTTCTTGAGATCTGCAGGCGTCACAGGGAACTTGAGCTGCTTGAAAAGCTCCGAGATGAGGAGCGTGTGCGACAGTGTCTTGCGCGCCTTCATGACCCGCACGACAGCAGCGTCGACCTGGTACTGCCGGTCCTGGAAAACGCTCTCGGTCGTCTTGTCGTTCTCCTCCTGAGTCTCCTTTAGCTGGATCGAGTTGATCTTGATTCGAAGCTGCTTGCTCTCGAATTTGGAATTGAAAACGAAGTCATCCGTGTCAGCCACATCCCGCCCTTTCGGGTTCTTGAGCAAAACCTTCGTCTTGCCGCACGCTAATGACTGCAAGGTGACCTTGAGGTCCTTGCTGTCCATCCCTACCGCTTCTGCGATCTCCGTGCAGCTTAGCGTGTCCGTGGAATTGAAGAGAAGCAAAATAGAGGCCTGGTAGAGTGAGACCAGCAGCTCTTTCCTTCCCTGCGAGCCTGGCCTGAAGCAGGCCTTCATGAAGCAGTGAGCCAGTGAGTTCTGCCATGTCAGGCGGCGCCCCTGGTGCTTGGAGAGGTAAAACTTCTCAAAAGACTCCTGGTGCTCGAGCAACTCATTTGGCAGCTTGAGCGGTGCGGGCGGGTATGCTGGCCAGTAGCCAGTGGTGAGCACGTGCACAGCGATCTCCGACTCACCCGCGGGCTTCTTTTTGAGCGTCGAATCTGCATACGCCTGCATGACATCACGTGAGAGCTCCATGTCCTTAAACATCCCCTCAAGTTTGTTGGTGAAGGAAGAGCCACACTCTTGCTTTAGCTTGGAGATCATGCTCTTCTCGGCGTCAACGGACGCGCTCTTGTTGAGCAGTAGGCGCTTCGCAAGGTCCTTTTTGAAAAAGGCCTCAAAGACATCCTTGCCCTGTATAAATCGGAAGAGCGTGAGGACACTGTCCAGCACTGCTTCAAGCTCCTGTTCAGAAGCCCCCTTCCCGCCAGAACGCAGCTGCAGGTCCACGAATTTGGCGATTGCCTCAGCCGGCTTGTTCTGCCGCACGTTGATGAGCGCTTCGAACGCGTCCTTGAGCGCGTGAGCGAGCGTCTCGCACCCGTCCATCGCCTGCTCGAGCAGCGTGTCGAGGCGCGCTTTGAATGACAGCAAATCTTGGACCATCTCGCCTTGCCGCTCCTCGTTCGTCACAATCTCGACGCCTGCGCGCTTGACGTACGCTGAGAATGCGGTTTTGATGTGACTGAGCGCATTGACGCGCGCCATGAGCGTGTACATACGCCTGAGGTCCGGCAAGCGATTATCCGCCATCAGAGCTTCGAGTCCTTTGCTAATGAGATCTGCCGCGTGTGTCTGGAGCAGCTGCTCGTCGAGTTGCAGAATAAGCGCCTTGCGCGTCTGCGGGTCCAGGTAGTGCTCGACGCGCTCACCCTCCTCATCCAAGCGCCGCTCCACATAGAGCAGGTACGACGGCACGTCGAGCTCTCCCATCATCGCATGTGCCTCCTCACGGTAGAACTCCTTGGTTGCGTCAAGGAAGGCTGCCTCAAATTGTGGATAGATTTGCAGGGCAGAGTGCATCCGAAGAAGGTTCCGCAGCAGCGCGCGATTCACCATGTCCCCCTTGCGTTCTGCGTGAACAAGAGCGAGGATCCCTTGAATAATCTTGCGCTGCACCTCAGGAAACAGCTCGATATGTGCGCGAAATAATTGTACGCCCATCGCCCAGAGCGAGACCACATTACAGGACTGGATCACGTAGGTGCGGTCTAGGTACAGGAATATGGAGCGGATCAGCGACATTTGCTCCGAGTGGGTGTTCCAGCAGGTTTCGACCATGTCCAAAAATTCAACGGGATCCGATGCCTGCGCAACCACGCGCCGCCGCTAAGCTACCGGGGGCACGGGGGGCGATCACGCGCAACGCTGCTCATAAGAACCGGCAGGTCGGGCACCTGTGACACAAGCTTCGCAACTTGCTTCTGGATGTGCTGTTCGCACTCGGCTGAGAGGCGGTTGTAGAGATTTTGGCCCAATTTGTGTATACATAGGTCTTGCACAGCTTTGTACAGCTCCTCGAAGGACTGCTCCACGGGTTGACCTTCGTGCACCGCACGCACCGAGAGCTGCAGCTGCTTCCATGTGTCCTCCTCGAACGTTTCCGGCAGCTTTGGGCGTTCTGCACCAACGGCACCGGCAGCATTTGTCAGTGCCACGCGCTACGAAGAGTCTCTGTCCTGGCGAAGCACACAGGATACTCGCGAACCAGCGGCGTTACTAGACACAGCGGCAACGCCGCGGGGGTGTTCCAACCAAGTCCAACGCTGCGTGTAGTGTTGCTGGATCTGTTACCTTTCTTAAGCGAAATAGTCATTTTCTTGACGGGGGCCTTGTTTGTGCCGGAATTCATCCGCTGTGGCACCCCGCGCGCCGCCGCACCCGCTCTCACACCGTCCTCCATCGTCCTGTCTGCACCCTCCGCTTGGCCGACACCCCGCAGGCGCTTTGCCAGCCGCTCACACTCTAGACCGTCCTGCCGGTTGGATAAATCTCTTCGCATCCAATCCCACCCCGGCCTCGCGTTCTACAGCCCCTTCCCGCACCGCGGGGGGGCTGCCACAAAAAGTTTCCGGCGAGAGCCCCCTTTTTGCCTTTCGCTCGTTCACGGAACCGGCTTCGACGAGGGGACCGAGGGGACCGGAGCCGTCTGCGGGCTCGCTCAAATTGCGCTTTCAAAGATAGACCTTCAGACCATGCAGTCCGCGAAGTGGCGCGCTCCGGCGCCCCACTTGTGCTACCAACGAGAGCCAGAGACGCCGCCAGCCGCCCCAATTCGCGGGAGAAGAGTGAGTGCTCAGAGCAGGTTAAGTAATTGTCCTATTCAGGCCCGCCTCGGATATCTACTTTCCAGAGTGTCTCTCTAAAGTCAAGAAGACAAGGAGTTGTGTAAAACCGCAACTCCTGAATACCGGAAGGACGCGAGGAGGCACTGCCAGCGAGATGGGGCGAGCGCTCTCCCGCTGGGGGAACCGCGCGGCGCTATGCGCGCTCGCGGCCTGCACCCTAATAGCCGGGGCGCTGCTTATGGATGGTGGCGCGCGGGCCTTCGGGGAGGCGGGGATCCAGTTGCTTTCACAGCAGGACACCGGGGCTGGGGGAGACCTTACTGTGCGCAGCGAGCGGGTGTACTCTAAGATTGAGAAGATGAATGGGCGGCTACGGAAAGAGAACAATCGGCTGCACTCGCTGCTGCGCCGTGACGAGACCGAGAATATGCACGTCGAGCAGCGCCTGAACCATGCGTATGAAGCCGAGCACTCACGCCGTGAGGTTGAGCAGCGCAAGGCGCGGTCGCTTCGCCAGGAGCTTGACGCAATTCTAAATCAGCGGGGGGACAGAGATAGTGATGTGCCCAGCTACACGCAGAGTGGCGATGGCAGCGGCGACAGCGGCGATGGCAGCGGCGACAGCAGCAGCGACAGTGGATTCGGTGGCGACACTGCGGGCCTGTCTGGGGAGGGCACACGGAATGCGGCGGCAGAACTGCTCAAGCAGGCGACGGATGAAGCCGACCAGCAGTTGGGTGTCCCGGAGCAGCATCGTGCTGCTTCCACAGTGCTGCAGAAAGAGTTTGTGGCAGACGCGGCCGGCTTTGACGAGGGGCACGCAAGCGAGGTTGGCGGAGAGTCCCGCGAGCAGGAGGAGCGGGAGGAGGAGGACCGTGCGAGGGAGCGGCGAGCGTTGACGCGCGAAGAGCGCCGTCGTTACGACACTGAGATGCGCCGCAGCGAGCGCGACCTCCGTGACGGGCATCCCTACCGGGCGCGGCGGGAGGCGCGCCACGCGCTTGAGATGCATCAGCGCGAGGAGCAGCTCCGTGGCTTTGAGGGTAAGGAGGAGCGGGCGGCACCGGAGGCGTGGAAGCTGCTGGACAAGACCATCAAAGATGACATCAAAGACCGCGTGCAGCAGCGGAGGGTGGAGGGCAACATGGAGGCCGTGGTTGAGCTGAAGCACGACGTGCAGTCTGCCAAGCACCAGTACAGGGAGGAGCGCCACGAGCTGGGCGCGTTCGCCAGCGGGCACGGGCGCATCGGGCTGATGCTCGAGGCCCCGACGTCGGGCGGTGGCTTCGCGGCGGAGAAGGAGGTGACGAGCAAGCTGGACAAGGAGCTCAACGACGAGGAGCGCGCGTGGGACCGCGCCAACGCACTGGAGGCGGCCAAGGCCGCCGCGTCGGAGGAGCTCCGCGCCGCGGAGGGGGGGGGCGTGCCTGCCGCGCGCCCGCACCCAGAGCCGCACAGAGCGGCAACGATGCCAGCGCCGGCGACGGCGGCTCCGAGGGGGCAGGAGGAGGACGTGGAGGCGCGGCCGGCGCCGCGGGTCGGGGCGGGAGTGCCCTTCATCCCGAAGACGTTCTGGCAGGGGGAGAACTTTGTGGGCAAGACGGCGCGCGAGATCAACGCCGGCGGGCCGCACGCAGACAAGGACGCAGCCAAGGCGCGCAAGTCGCAGCTCGCGATGGCTGCGGGGGGGAAGGGCACCGCAGGGGGCGGACGCCCGCACGGGCAGGGCAAGTACGTGCTCAACAAGAAGCACGTGCGCTACATCGGGGCCGCCAAGAGCCTGCCCGGGCAGCCCGCGGAGGTGGCCAACGACATTGTTGAGCGGCTGCTGAAGCTCGCGCACACGGGGCAGCTCAAGTCACCCGAGGACCACCCGGCGCGGGTGCGGCACCCGATGTCGGCGGCCATCGCGGAGCACCAGGCCGAGCAGCGCCGCCTGCTCCGCGTTCAGATGGCCCACGGCCTCGCCACACCCAAGCTCCGCGCGCTTGTCTCTGCGGGAGGGCAGGCCGCCGCGAAGCTGCGCCGCAAGCACGAGCGCCTCGACGCCCTCAAGACCGCCGAGGCGGTCACTGCACGCGCGTTCGCCGCGCCGCGCGCCGCGCGGGCGGCGGTGGCGGCGGTTGATGCGGCGGCGGCCGCGCGCGGGCCGCGCGCACAGGCGCTGCCTCCCCCGCGGGTGTTTGCGGCGCGCGGCAGGGTGGTGCCTGTGCGGGGCGAGTCGGCAACGGCGGGGCGGGCGGGGGGCATCTGGGGGCGTCTGGTGCACTCTCTCTTCGGGGATAGCACGGTCCACAAGACATATTTGCCCGAGTGAAGGCTCAAGGCACTGAGCGTGGACCGCGCACTGCCCCCCCTCGCGCGGCTGTGCTCGCACCCATCACCGTTTCGCTGCTACGTGACCGTGACGGGACACGCGCCCCCTCATGTATTCACAGTGCCTGCCGGCGCCTCGCCTGTCCCCGTGCCGGAACTGCCCAAGCCGAGCCGCGACTCTTTTTCCAGACTTACGCTCGAAGAGGTGGGCCGCGGAACCCCCGAGGGCGCCCGCATCTGGCCGTCCCAAGTGCCCGGCGGTGGGCTTGGCGCCGCCGGCGGGGACTTGTCGGGCGGCGGCGGCGGCGGCGGGCCATGCAACATGGCGGGTGTGACACGCGACACGCCCTGGTTCCGCACAGTCATCCCCTCCAGCGCCGCCGACGTCGCAGGCGCCCTGCCCTTCCCCGCAGCCCCCCGACCCGCCCCCCCCGCTGCGATGCCCGCCGCCGCCGCGCCCTTGCATGCGAGTGCGGCGCGAGCGCCTGCCCGCTGCTCCGCCCCGCGCGCCGCACCCGGCTGGATCGCTGGCAGCACCGCTTGAGCCATTTGCTTGGACCGCGGGCTGGCCCGCCAGCTCGAGCCATGCACGACCGGCCCCCGCCCGCCCGCGCGCCCGCCCGCCTGCTGCGCGGCCCCCGCCGCGCGGGCTTGCTCCGGGCCCAGG
>ENA-UOXV01005784-UOXV01005784.1-marine-metagenome-genome-assembly--contig:-NODE-5784-length-13326-cov-6.005727_pt1 | contig 13326 bp, 11 predicted proteins | sample MGYA00238165_ERZ766961 | MGnify/ENA primary metagenome ERZ766961 (study PRJEB28924, sample SAMN03173240) | marine metagenome | biome: Marine; feature: Water; material: Subsurface seawater | place: North... | reverse complement strand
ATGGAAAAAAAACTTCCGTAAAAATGGGCTCTTATGGAATTGGCGTTTCAAGACTTGTTGGTGCTACAATAGAAGCAAATTATATCAATGATGTGATGAAATGGCCTAAATCAATTTCTCCTTTTGATGTAGTTATCATTCCTAGCATAAGCAAAAACAATAAGGAAAATTTAGAAAAAGCAGAAAAAATTTATAAAGAACTAAAAAAACAAAATATTGACGTATTGTTAGATGATGTTGATGAAAATATGTCAAATAAATTTAAAAAACATGATTTAATAGGCATCCCTTATCAAATTATAATTGGATCAAAATCTGAGGAAGAAAAATTTGAGTTTAAAGAGTTAAATTCAAAAAGTGAAATTTTAAACCTAGATGATATCCAGTTAAAACTAAAAAAATAGAAAATTGTTTACAAAAGTTGAAAGACTAATCTCATCGAGGAATTTAAGACCGAAGAAAAAAGAGGGTTTTCTTAAGATTATTTCCATCTTTTCATTTCTTGGTATTATGCTAGGGGTTGCAGTTTTGATTATTGTTATGTCTGTTATGAATGGATTTAAAACAGACCTTACTAAAAAAATTTTGGGACTTAACCCTCATATTATAATTCAACCCAACAGCTACATCATAGATGATAATTATATTTCTAACTTAAAAAATAAGTTTCAAAACATAGAAATGATAAAATCTTTTTCTGGAGAAGGTATTATTATTAGCAACGATAATGCCAAAGGTGTAATTTTAAAAGGATTAAATAAAAATGAAAAAAAATCAATTGATTTTTTAAATAATAATGTAGTAAGTGGAGAAATTAAATTTTTTACTAATAATCAAGTCTTTATAGGAACAGAATTAGCTTTTAATTTAAATTTAAAAGTAGGCGATAACATAAACATAATGTCATCAGCATTTGTTGCCACTCCATTAGGAAGCGTACCAAAACAAGAAAATTATAAAATTGCAGGAACATTTAACACAGGCTTCTTGGAGTTTGATCAAAATATAGTTTTTTTAGAAACAAGAAATGTACTTTCAATTTTTGATAAGGAAGAAAAAGATCAAAATATTGAAATTTATTTAAAAAATCCATTAGATGCTGACTTATACAAAAAAAAAATGGAAAAAATTAATCCAAATTATTTTATCTACACTTGGTCAGATTTAAACAAATCTTTTTTTAGTGCATTAAAAGTAGAAAGAAACGTAATGTTTATAATACTTACACTTATAGTTATTGTGGCAGCATTTAATATTATTTCAGGCTTAACTATACTAATTAAAAATAAGACTAAAGAGATTGCTATTTTAAAAACATTAGGATTAAGTAATAAATCAATCAAAAAAATATTTTTTTTAACTGGTTTTTCTATCGGTCTATTTGCATCAATAAGTGGTATTATTTTAGGAGTAGTATTTTCTGTTAATATAGAAAAGTTAAGAATTTTTTTATCATCAGTTTTTAACTTAGAAATTTTTCCACCAGATATCTATTTTTTAGATCAGCTTCCAAGTGAGATTAACATAAATTCTATTTTGATTATATTTATCTTATCTATAACTATTTCTGCAATTGCTTCTTATTTGCCAGCAATGAGCATCTCAAAAATGAAAACATTTAGAGCATTAAAATATGAGTAAAATTTTACTAGAAGCTATTAATGTTGGAAAAACTTTTAAACATATTAATGGTAATATTTCACTTTTTAACAATCTTAATCTTAAAATTAAGCATGGAGACCTTATAGCTCTCATCGGGCCTTCTGGGTCTGGAAAATCATCTCTGCTACATCTTTTTGCTTTACTGGATGACACTTCAAAAGGAAAAATATTAATTAATGGAAAAGAAACTAAAAATTTAACCGACAGTCAAAAAGATGAGATAAGAAGAAAAAATATTTCAATTATATTTCAAGATAATAATTTGCTCACAGATTTTACAGCTTTAGAAAATGTTATGATTCCATTATTTATTAAAGGAGAAAGCAAAAAATATATTTTAAAAAAAACTCAAAGAATTTTACAAGACTTAAAAATTTTAAATAGATCCAACCATTTTCCAAGCGAACTTTCGGGTGGAGAGCAACAAAGGGTTGCTATTGCAAGAGCATTAATTGCTGAAACAAATTTAATTTTAGCAGACGAACCAACAGGTAATTTAGATTTTAAAACATCAAAAGAAATATTTTCATTATTTTTAAAATTAAAAAAACTAAAAAAAACAATAATTTTTGCAACTCATAATAGAGAACTTGCTAACAGGGCTGATTACAAGTTGTTTATTTCAAATGGTGATATAAAACGGGTTAATGCCCGCAAGTGACAAAAAGTTTAACAACATAAAAATTCATACTCAATATTCAATTTGCGAAGGAGCTATAAAAATAGATGAATTAGCTGATTATTGCAAAGCAAACAAAATTAAGTCTGTAGGTCTAGCAGATAGCTATAACTTATGTGGGGCATTAGAATTTTCAGAAAAAGTCTCAAGAGTTGGCACCCAACCTATTATTGGAACTCAAATTAACCTAAAGTTTCAAAGTATAACAGGAAAAATAACATTATACGCATCAACAGAGAAAGGTTATAAAAATTTAACAAAATTATCTTCTTCAAGCTATTTAAATAATAAAGAAACAGAAAATCCATCCTGTGATCTAAATGACTTGATATCAAGTAATGAAGATTTAATTTTGTTGACTGGCAATTATTATAATTTTTTTGGAAAACTATTTTATTCTAATAAATTAAAAGATTTTCAAAAAATTATAAATACATTAAAGTCTCACTTTAAAGATAGGTTGTATTTTGAAATTCAAAGACATGAAGAAAATGAGGAAAAAAATTTCGAAAATCATTTATTAAGTTATTCTAAAATTCTAAATATACCTTTAATTGCTACACAAGAAGTTTTTTATTTAAATAAAGATATGTACGAGGCTCATGACGCACTTACATGTATTGGTGAAAAAAATTTTATAGATGATCAAAGTAGATTTAAATATAGTGATCAACACTATTTTAAAAATGAAAATGAACTCCTAAAACTTTATTCAGATATACCAGAAGCTCTAGAAAATAATTATAATTTCCACTTAAGGTTTAATTTTAAACCAAAAAAATCAAAACCTATTTTACCTTCCATAGGAAATTTAGAAAGTAATTCTCCAGAAGAAGAACTAACTAAACAAGCTAAAGAAGGTTTAAATAATAGAATTAAAAATTTTATTTTAAAAAAAAATCCCAAAAAAACAAATGATGAAATTGTAAACATTTATGAAGATAGATTATTTCACGAAATAAATATTATTAATACAATGAATTATGCAAGTTACTTTTTAATAGTTTCTGATTATATTAAATGGGCCAAGAAAAATTCTATACCTGTAGGGCCAGGCAGAGGTTCAGGTGCTGGTTCTTTAGTAGCATATTGTCTAGATATTACAGATTTGGATCCAATTGAATTTGACTTAATTTTTGAAAGATTTTTAAATCCAGATAGAATTTCAATGCCTGATTTTGATATTGATTTTTGTGAGGAAAAAAGAGATCAAGTTTTTGAGTATTTAAAATCTAAATATAAAGGCGGTGTTGCTCATATAATAACTTTTGGAAAGCTTAAGGCTAGAATGGCTCTTAGAGATGTTGGAAGAGTTCTTGGTTTACCCTATGGCCATGTTGATAAAATATGTAAAATGGTCCCGTTTGACCCTTCAAGACCGCTAACATTACAAGAGTCAATTGACAGAGAGCCAAGATTTAAAGAAGAAGTTAGAAACAATATTAAAGTTAAAAAACTTCTGGATTTATCTTTAAAACTTGAGGGTCTTAATCGTAATATGGCTACTCACGCAGCAGGAGTAGTTATCGCAGGGAATAAGTTAGCCGAGCAGTTCCCTTTATATATAGATCACAGTTCAAATTTAATTTTACCCTCAACTCAATACGACATGTATTCTTCAGAAAACGCTGGATTAGTAAAATTTGATTTACTAGGTCTTAAAACTTTAACTGTAATTGACAAAACTATTAAAAGATTAAAATTAAAAAACATAAAACTAGATATTAGTAAAATAAATCAAAATGATGAGAAGGTTTTTACTTTACTCTCGACTGGTGAAACAACCGGATTATTTCAACTTGAAAGCGCTGGGATGAGAGATGCGATAAAACAAATGAAGCCTAATAAATTTGATGATATTATTGCACTTGTAGCTTTATATAGACCCGGACCAATGAGCAATATCCCAATTTACAATGATTGTAAGAATGGGATTAAAAAACCTGATTACATCCACCCTACATTAAAAGAAATATTAACGCCTACTTATGGAATTATTATTTATCAAGAACAAGTAATGCAAATTGCTCAAACACTAGCTGGCTTTACAGCGGGTGAGGCAGATATTTTAAGAAGAGCGATGGGTAAAAAAAAGAAAGCAGAATTAGATAAACAAAAAGAAAGATTTATTAACGGAGCTTTAAAAAATGGAATTACAAAAGATGTTGCAAACTTTGTATTCACTAAAATTGAACCATTTGCCCAATATGGTTTCAACAAAAGTCATGCTGCTGCTTACGCACTTATAGCCTATCAAACAGCTTACTTAAAAACTTATCATAAAGAAGATTTTATTGCAGCAACAATGTCTACTGAATTAACTAATTCATCTAAGTTAAGAGAATTTGTTGAAGAACTAAAAAGATTAAATATTGAAATTATAAGACCATCAATTAATAAGTCTTTCGCAGAATTCAAAGCTATCAATGCAAAACTTTTTTATGGTCTTGGAGCAATAAAAAATGTTGGTTTTGAAGCTGTTTCAAATATTATTAAGGAAAGAGAAAAAAATGGTAAATTTAAAACATTTATAAACTTTGTTAATAGAGTTAATATAAGAGATGTAAATAAGTTACAATTAGAAGGCTTGGTAAAGGCTGGTGTTTTTGATGAATTTGATAAAGATAGAAATAAAATTTTAAACTCTATTCCAAAAATAATTCAACAAATCAAAAATATTAATGATGATAAAGACAATCATCAATCAAACTTGTTTGAAAAACAAGAAAATAAAAAAGAACATTTTGATTTTTTGCCTCACAAACCTTGGGATAAAAGAAAACTTTTGACTGAAGAATTTAAATCTTTAGGCTTTTATTTGTCTGATCATCCTTTAAATGATTATGAAGAAGTATTTAATCAATTAAACATAATTACTTACAATAAATTTTATAATAATAATGAAAATGAAAGTTTGGTAGCAGGAACTATTATGTCAATAATTGAAAAAAAAAGTGCGAAAGGTACGCCGTATGCAATTGTAAAGTTCAGCGATAATAAAGGTGAATTCGAGCTTTTTTTATTTGCAGAAGTCCTCATTACTAACAGAGAAATACTAAAGGAGTCCGAAACTTTTATTTTAACATTGCAAAAAGACAGGGTTACGGCAGATCCATCAAAAAAAAGAATAAATGTTAGAAAAATAACAAGTCTTGATGAAGTGATTAATAAACCTTACTCTAAAGTTACTATTGAACTAAAAAATAATTATAATTTAAGTGAAATTAGTGAACTATTATCAGCTAGTGGAGAAACAGAGATCAATTTAATTATTAAAAGTCACAACAAACAAGCATGTTTTTCTCTTCAAAATAATAGAAAATTTGATTTAAATCAGCTTAAAACGTTAAAAGCTAAGGAATACGTTGAAAAAATAACAGTTTAGAGTGTTGATTTTTTATTTTGTTTGTATATATCAGTGAGTAATTTCGCACACAGTTACAAGGGCAAGCCCTACCGGTCCATTAATTTGGAATTTACTGTGGTGGATTAACCGGAAAAAATTATGAACGTACCAAAAGTAGATATAAAACAATTATTAGAAGCTGGCGTACACCTTGGCCATAAAACGCTCAGATGGAATCCAAAAATGAAGAAGTATATTTTTGGAGAAAAAAATTCAATTCATATAATAGATTTAACTCAAACAGTAGATTTTCTTAAAAATGCTTTAACTCAAGTTCACAAAGTAATCTCAAGTGGAGGCAAGATTTTAATTGTGTCTACAAAAAAACAGGCATCAGAACAAGTTAGTGAACTTGCAAAAGAAACTAATCAATTTTTTGTTAATTATAGATGGTTAGGTGGAATGTTAACTAATTGGAATACAATTCAAAATTCAATTAAAAGATTAAAAAAACTAGATGAACAATTATCAAAAGAAAATCTTGGATTTACAAAAAAAGAAATTTTAAAATTTGGTAAAGAAAAAGAAAAATTAAATAGATCCTTAGGTGGTATAGCGGACATGAAAAAAACTCCGGATTTAATTTTTATCATTGATACAAATGTTGAGTCACTTGCGGTAGCTGAGGCAAAGAAATTAGGCATCCCAATTATTGCAATATTAGATACAAATTCAGACCCCACAGATATCAATTTTCCTATTCCAGGCAATGACGATGCAAGAAGATCAATCAATCTTTATTGTGAACTTTTAAAAAGCACTATTAAAGATGCAGAAAAATTTATTAAGGGTTCTGAAGAAGTGGAAGAAAAAAATAAAAAACCTATAGTAAATAAAAAATAATTCCTAAAATATCATTTCATGGCAAATAAAGATTTATTAGATAATATTAAACAACTTAGAGAGATGACAGGTGTCGGTTTTAAAGATTGTAAACTCGCATTAGATGAAACTAATGGTGATATAGATAAATCAATTGAATTTTTAAGAAAAAAAGGGATAGCAAAAGCCTCAAAAAAAATGAGCAGAACCGCTTCTGAAGGATTATCACTTATAAAAAACGAAGATGGTCAAATATCAGTTATAGAAATTAATAGCGAAACAGACTTTGTTGCAAAAAATAAAGACTTTATTGATTTCTGCAAGGAATTATCCGATATCAATTTTAAAATTAAAGGTGATTTAAATAAAATTAACAGTTCGAAAATGCTTAATGGGACAAGTGTAAAAGATAATTTAATAAACTTAATAGCTAAAATTGGAGAAAAAATTACAATTAGAAGATCTATTTTTTTTGATAATTTAAAAGGTTGTAATTTTTCTTATGTTCATTCTGCTATTGAAAAAAACATTGGTAAAATAATTTCAGTGGTAAAATTAGATGGAATTGAAAAAGGAAAAAATGATGATATTGGCACAAAAGTTGCGATGCATATTGCTGCATCAAACCCTTTGGCAATTGATAAAGATGGAATTGACAAAAATATTGTAGACAAAGAATTAGAAATAATTAAAGCAGAAATAACGAACTCCGGCAAACCAGCTGAAATGGCTGAAAAAATTTCTAAAGGAAAAATATCAAAATTTTTAAATGACAGTTCGCTTTTAAATCAAATATGGATAATGGACCCCAAAAAAAAAGTTTTAGATATTTTAAAAGAAAACTCTTTAGATAAAGAAATTAAAATAATTAATTTTATTAGATATAAAGTTGGTGAAGGAGTTTAATAAATGAGCAGTGAGTTTATTGAAGATACTTATTCATCTAAAATGAATAAAAGTATTCAATCTTTAAAAAAAGATATTTCAACACTTCGAACCGGCAGAGCAAACACAAACATGTTAGATACAATAAAAGTTGATGTATATGGTCAATTAATGCCAATTGATCAACTCGCAACTATTAGTATACCTGAAGCACGATTAATTTCGATTCAAGTATGGGATAAAGCAAATTCTGATTTAATTGAAAGCGCAATTCAAAAATCAGAACTTGGAATAAACCCACAAACTGATGGACAGGTAATAAGATTAAGAATTCCAGATTTAACAGAGGAAAGACGTAAAGATTTAATTAAGGTTTTAAAAAATATGGGAGAAAAAGGAAAAATTGCCATAAGAAATATCAGACGTGAAGCAAATGAAGATTTAAAAAAAAAATTGAAAGATAAAATTATTTCTGAAGATGATAACAAAAACTTTGAAAAAAATATTCAAAAACTGACTGATACAAACATTGAAATTATTGAAAAAATTTTAACAGAAAAAGAAAAAGAGATTATTCAGATATGAATAGGCTCAACCATGTCGCTTTTATCATGGATGGCAATGGTAGATGGGGAAAAAAAAAAAATAAAGGTAGAAATTACGGTCATCTTAAAGGTGTAGAGGTAGTAAAAAAAATTGTAACAAGTTCAATTCAATTTAAAATCCCAATTGTAACGTTTTATGTATTCTCATCTGAAAATTGGAAACGTCCAAAAAAAGAAATAGCTTATTTATTTAAGCTTATTAAAATTTATTTTTCAAAGGAGATAAAAAGCATAATTTCACAAGGTATAAAAATTAATATTTTAGGTGAGTCAAATAAACTTTCAAGTGATCTGAGGACAACTCTCAAAGAAACAACAAAGCTTACAAAAAAAAATAATAAAATTGTCGTTAATTTAGCTATAAATTATGGTGCAAAAAATGAAATTTTGCGTGCTGCAAAAAAAATAAAGATAATAAATAATAAAAATTTTGAAAAAAATCTTTATACTAAAGATATGGCAAATCCTGATATTTTAATTAGAACTGGCGGACATCAAAGATTAAGTAATTTTATGCTATGGCAATTAGCTTATACAGAGTTATACTTTTTAAAAAAATTATGGCCTGACTTTAGACCAGTAGATCTTAAAAAAATTATTAATGATTTTAAAAAAAGAAAGAGAAATTTTGGAAGCGTATGATTTATAAAAATATTAAACAAAGGCTAAATACATCAATCATATTACTCATATTGGTTTTTTTGATATTTAATTTTAATCAAATACTATTATTTACTTTATTAGTTTTAGGCGTGATCTCATTTTTAGAATTCTTGAATATATCCAGAAAAATATTTAAAAATAAACTTAATTTAATTTTTTCAAATTTATTGTTCATAATTTACATCTCAATTTATTGTTTTTTATTTTTCTTTTTTTCAAACTTTCCTCAATTAAAAATATTACTTTTTGCACTTTTATGTACATGTATAGGCTCAGATATAGGTGGTTTCATTTTCGGTAAAATATTTAAAGGACCAAAATTAACAAAAATTAGTCCTAATAAAACATTATCAGGTTCTGTTGGTTCTTTTTTGTTTTCTATATTAATTTTTTCAAGTTTTATTTTTTATTTTACAAACAATTTTAGTTATACTTTTTTAATTATTTCATTAATTACTTCACTGACTTGTCAATTAGGTGACTTGTTTTTTTCATTTTTAAAACGAAAAGCAAAAGTTAAAGATACAGGAAATTTTTTACCCGGGCACGGCGGAGCATTGGATAGACTCGATGGAATATTTTTAGGTATACCATTAGGTTTTTGTGCTTTTATTTTATTTATTTAATGAAAAATTTAATTTCAATTTTAGGTTCTACAGGTTCAATAGGATTATCTTCTTTAGAGATAATTGATAAAAGAAAATCTTCCTTCAAAATAAATTTATTATCAGCTAATGTTAATTTGAAATTAATATGCAAACAGATAATTAAATATAAGCCAAATTATTTTATTATTAATGATAATATAGTTTTTAATAAAGTTAAAAAAAAATTTAAAAGAAAAAAAACTATTATTTTAAATAATTTTGATAATCTAAAATCATTTAAAAAAAATGATATAACTATTGCAGCTATTCCAGGAATAGCTGGTTTGTCACCTACAATAAAAATGATTAAATATAGTAAAAAACTTCTTATCGCAAATAAAGAATCTATTATTTGTGGCTGGGAACTTATTAAAAAAGATTCTATAAAATATAAAACGAAATTGATTCCTGTTGACTCAGAACACTTTTCAACTTTAAAATTACTTCAACAACATAATATTGATAATATTAATAAAATTTATATAACTGCATCTGGTGGACCATTTTTACGTTTTAAACTAAATCAATTTCGTAAAATTACACCTAAACAAGCCTTAAAGCACCCCAAATGGAAAATGGGAAAAAAAATATCAATAGACTCAGCTACGCTAATGAACAAAATTTTAGAATTGATAGAAGCTCAAAAACTTTTTGACATACCCAATAGAAAGATTGATGTATTAATACATCCCAACTCTTTAGTTCATTCAATTATAGAATTAAAAAATGGTTTAACTCATTTTATTTATCACGAGACCTCAATGTTGGTGCCTCTTGCTAACGCCATGTTTGATGGCAATCTTGATATAAAAGGTTTTCTTAATCCCAAAAAAAAAAAAATTCTACAAATTAGTAATTTAGTGTTTGAGCCGGTAAATGAAAAATTATTTCCAGTTATAAAATTAAAAAAAAGAATAAATGAGCATCCCTCAACACCAATAATCATCAATGCTACAAATGAAATATTAGTTGATCAATTTCTTAGGAAAAAGATAGCTTTTTTAACCATTTCCAAAACTATATTAACCATTCTGAACAATAGAAATTATAAAAAATATGCTATAAGAACTCCTAAAAACATATATCAAATTAAAGAAATAGATACGTGGGCAAGAAAAACAACAATAAATTATTTAGCGTAAATTATGAATAAAATTTTATTATATTTAACAGCATTTTTCTTCTTCTCATCTTTAGCGCTAGCTGAAAGTGTAAATAAAATCAATATTTCTGGTAATAAGAGAGTTTCAGATGAAACAGTAAAAATTTATGGCGATATTGATATAAGCGAAGATATTTCTGAAACTAAATTAGATAACATTCTTAAAAATCTTTATTCAACAAATTTTTTTAAAGACGTAAAAGTGTCTATTAAAGATAATAATTTATTTATTGATTTAAAAGAATACCCTTTTGTTAATCAATTAATTATTGTGGGAGAAAAAAGCAATAATTTGAAAGATCAAATTAAAAAGATTATTAAATTAAAAGAAAAACAGTCTTTTATAAAATCTTACCTTGCTAGTGACTTAGAAACAATTAAAAATCTTTACTCTTCACTAGGTTATAATTCTAGTGAAATTGAAATTAAAATTAAAAAAATTAGCGAAGAAAATTTAGATCTCGTTATTGAAATTGACCGTGGAGAGCAAACAAAAATAACATCTATTAAATTCTTAGGGAATACAAAAGTCAGGGCTTTTAGACTTAAAGATGTTATAGCTAGTGAGGAAGATAAATTTTGGAAATTTTTATCAAGAAATACAAATTTTAGCAAAAATCTAGTGAATTTAGATACAAGACTACTATTAAATTACTATAAGTCTTTAGGATTTTATGATGTAAAAATAAATTCTAATTTAGCTACTATCAATAAATCAGGTAATGCAGAATTAATTTACTCAATTGATGAGGGGAACAGATATACAGTAAATAAAATTTCAACTAATGTAGATAGCGTTTTTGATAAAAAACTATTTTTTCCTTTAAATAAAAAATATAAGAAATTTATTGGTGACTATTACTCCCCATTTAAAATTAAAAAATTACTTGAAGATTTGGACGAACTAATTGAAAGAAATGACCTACAATTTGTTGAACATAATGTTCAAGAAATTATCGAGGGTGATACTATAAACATTATTTTTAATGTTTTTGAGGGAAAAAAGGTGTTAGTTGAAAGAATTAATATTTTAGGGAATAGTATTACAAATGAAAATGTCATTAGAGGTGAATTAATTTTAGATGAAGGAGACCCTTTTACAAAATTAAATTTAGATAAATCTATTGCTGAAATAAAAGAAAGAAGTATTTTTAAAACAGTCAAATATGAAGTTTTAGATGGTAGTCAAAATAACTTAAAAATAATTAACATTAAAGTTGAAGAAAAACCAACAGGTGAGATTACAGCTGGAGCTGGTATTGGAACTAATGGTGGAACTTTCGCATTTGCTATAAGGGAAAATAATTGGCTTGGCCAAGGAAAATCCATTGGTTTTGATGTTGAAGTTGATAAAGAATCTTTATTAGGCACCCTAAGCTATACTGATCCAAATTATGATTTTTTAGGCAACTCCTTAAGCTATGCTTTATCAAGTGAAAAAAATGATAAACCTAATCAAGGTTTTGAAAACTCAGTTATAACCGGTAGAGTAGGAACATCTTTTGAGCAATATAAAGATGTGAAGGCATCTCTTGGATTAAGTGCAAGTTATGACGATTTAAAAACTGAAAGCACAGCCTCAACTTCTCTGAGAAATCAAAGTGGAACCTTTAATGAGATTGCCGGCAATTATGGATTTACTTTAGATAAACGTAACAGAGCTTTTATGCCAACTAGTGGTTCAACTTTAAGTTTTGGCCAAACTTTTCCGATTTATGCTGATAAATCGTTTGTCAATAACGATCTAAGAGCTAGTTACTATAAATCTCTAAATGAAAATATTGTAAGCGCTACGAAGTTTTATTTTTCTGCAGTAAATGGTTTAGGAGGTGATGACGTCAGATTAAATAAAAGAAAAGGATTGCCTTCTAGAAGGTTAAGAGGTTTTGAGAAAGGCAAGATCGGTCCAATCGATGGTACAGATCATGTTGGCGGTAACTACGCCGCGTCAGTAAATTTTGAAACAAATTTGCCTAATATTTTACCAGAATCAACCAATACAGACATAAGTTTGTTTTTAGATTTTGGAAATGTATGGGGTGTCGATTACGATAGTTCGATTGATGACAGTAATAAAATAAGATCATCAACTGGTGCTATGGCTAGCTGGATGTCTCCTATAGGCCCTATGACTTTTACATTATCTCAAAATTTATCAAAAGCCGGGTCAGACATAAGTGAAACTTTTAACTTTAATTTAGGAACAACATTTTAATTATGAATATAAAAAAAATTATTACTGTTGGTTTATTTATTTTATTTACCCAAAATTCTCTCTTAGCTGATATCCCTTATTTTTTAGATTTTAAGCTTATTTTGAACGAGAGTGATGCTGGAAAAAAAGCACAATCAACTTTAAAAAATAAATTAGAAAAAGGATTAAAAAGTCTAAGAGAAAAAGAAAAAAATATTCAAGAAGAGGAAAAAAAGATTATTCAACAAAAAAAAGTTATTTCTTCTGAAGAATATAAAAAAAAAGTAACAGGCCTACGTAAGAAGGTTTCGTCATTACAAAAAGAAAGAAGCAACCTTTTAAACAATATCGCCAAACAAAGATCTAATGCGAGAAATGAACTGTTAAAAAATCTTAATCCAATTATTAAAGATTACATGAAAGAAAAGAAAATTAGAATGGTAGTTGATAAAAAAAGCTTACTTTTAGCCGATGAAACTTTAAATATAACCAAAGAAATAATGAATATTTTGAATAAAAAACTAAAGTCAATAAAAATTAATTAATCGTAGTAAATGAGTTTTTTTTTTAAAAAAAAAAATCAAAAAAAAAAAAAAAAAAA
>ENA-UOXV01005782-UOXV01005782.1-marine-metagenome-genome-assembly--contig:-NODE-5782-length-13334-cov-7.943972_pt1 | contig 13334 bp, 11 predicted proteins | sample MGYA00238165_ERZ766961 | MGnify/ENA primary metagenome ERZ766961 (study PRJEB28924, sample SAMN03173240) | marine metagenome | biome: Marine; feature: Water; material: Subsurface seawater | place: North... | reverse complement strand
ACATCCTCCAATCGGTAAAAAAGGCGGCCTTCAACAAGCTCGAATAATCTCTTTCTAAAATAGACCTCAAATCCTGCTCGCATCTCATCATAATATGAACTGTAGTAGTCTGACTTTTCTCTAAATAATTCAAAGCCGGCAGCGACCCTCCGGTTCATGAACCAAGGTTCTTCAAGAGCAAGTCTTGCCTCATTACTACGTGCACCTAACTTTAACCGCAAACGGAATTTTTGCCCATCTCCCTGTAATCGGTGCGGGCTCCTCCATCTCATAATATCAAAGTTGCCCTGGCGAAATTCAGCGAACATCATGGCTTTCTCTAATGAGCTAAATCCCACACCAAATGACACATGGCCGGTACGCCCTTCCTCTACATTAACCACCAAGTTTCTTCTGCTGCTCTGCAATTCAGGGTCTTGAGAAGTAATCGGCTCATCGTCTAAGGTTACCTTTTCAAAAAACCTCGTATTTCTCAAGCGAGCCTCGCTGGTTTCCATTCGTAGTAAATCAAATGTCTCGCCTGGGGCTAGTGCTAATTCCCGCATTATTGCAATAGTTTTTGTTTTTTCATTACCGCGAACCTGAATTGAATTTACCGAAAATTTATTATTTTCGGTAATCTCAAACCGTAAATCTATCTGCCCAGTTACAACATTTGGCTTCCTAATAGATATTACTCGTGCGTCAAGATATCCTTTCTCTCCATATTTTTTTCTTAGTCGGTTAACTTCTCGGGAAAGAAGAGTGGGCGAATAGGCATCACCGGTTTTAAGTTCTATATCCCCTCTGTTCGTCAGGCTTTTTAGTTCTTCTGTCGTAATAACTTGATTTCCAACTATAATAATCTCTCCGAAATAAGACCTCTTACCTTCTGTAACTTCAAGTACAATATTTAATGAACTTTTACCTTCAGGTATAATTTTTACCCCACTTTGTTTAATAGCAACATCCAAAAATCCTTCGTCCCTGTACAGTGTTCTTAATTTATCCAAATCGTCCTCTAATATTACAGGTTGATATCGAGACCTTTTAGACCAAAAGCGCCAGAAGCGCCAAGGTGCTGTGTCCATTGCTTTAAGTAATTTTTTTTCAGGGATATTCTTGTTTCCTTCGAAAATAATTTTACTTATTTTTCGTTTTTCATTTTCAATAATATTGAAAACTACTGTAACGCTTCTCTTTCCCTCATCTCTTACGATTTGAGCATCTATTTGTGAATTCCAAAAACCTTTTTCTAAATATAATTCCTGTAGGCTCCCTTGGTCAGCTTTAATTTCAGCTTCGTCGAATAGTTCACCTACGCTTATTTCAATTGATTTCTCAAGTTTTCCATTTGATATTTTTTCATTTCCTTCGAAAATAATTTTTCCTATTCGTGATTTAGTTCTAACTTTAAAAACTAATGCAACTTCGCTATCAGTAGTTAAATCAGGGTCGAGGAAGACTTTTACATCATCAATTGCCCCCGTTTCCATAAGGTTTGTAATTGATTTATCAATTGCATTCGATTTGTAGGGAATTCCAGTCTCTATTTGCAGATTTTGCAAAATAAACGATTTTCCAATCGTATCAGGACCTTCTAACTGAACAGATATTGAAGAAATAGTTTTTCCATCTGGAATTACTTGTGACCACAAAATAATAATTCCTGAAAGAAGAAAAATGAATGGAAAAATTGAGCGAAGGATTCTCATCTAATAATTAGTTAAGTCGAGGGTCATACTGTGCACTCTCAAATCTCGTATATTTTCTGATAAAGGCAAGGTTTACATATCCAGTTGGGCCATTCCTCTGTTTAGCAAGAATTAACTTAATTGGCTCAAAATCCTCCCCCTGTGTTTCTCCGTCTTGCTGTGGAACATCGCTAGCACGAATGTCTTCGCCTTTTCTTTCTTTTCCAAGCAACATCACAATATCAGCATCCTGTTCGATTGAACCAGATTCTCTTAAATCAGATAGTCTGGGATCTCTCTTTTCTTTTTCTGAATCACGATTCAGCTGGCTTAAAACAATGACTGGCACTTCTAATTCTTTAGCCATGGATTTTAGGCCACGAGAGATGACTGAAATTTCATTTTCACGCGAGGAAGAATAGCGGTCACCTGAAATTAATTGTAAATAATCAACAACGATAAGAGATAGCCCATTTCTCGACTTCACCCTCCGAGCTTTAGCTCGGATTTGATTTATGCTCAACCCGCTTGTATCATCAACCCAAATCGGAGCCTGCTGGAATTGCTGGCTAATTCCATTAAGTCTTTCGGCGTAATCTTTAGCAACAAAGCCCTTACGTAAATCATTCATATTAACTTTCGCTTTTCCACAAATGAGACGCATGGCAAGAGATGACGCACTCATTTCAAGGCTAAAAACTAAGATGTTTTTGGGGTTGTCAATGTACTTAGGAGAAAAAACCATATTCTCCACCATATTCATCGCCAAACTTGTTTTACCAACGGAAGGCCGTGCGGCAATAACAATCATTTCAGCAGCCTTTAAGCCATTGGTTAAATTGTCTAGGTCTTTGTAACCTGTAAGTAATCCATCTACCTCTTCTTTCGAGAGCATTTTCTGAATTTCTCCCATTGCCTTTTGAATAGGTTCTCGAAAGTGAATAGATGAACGAGTATTTTGATCATCGCCTAGCTCACAAACCCGCTGCTCCATTCCTGACAGAAAATCATCAACTTCGCCCTGTAGATTATTAGCACCGTCAATAATTTCAAACGCTACATATATACACCGACGGAGAAGTGCTTTTTCCTTAACAATTTCTAGCCAATAAGTAGCATGAGCGGTAGTATCAATTCTTGATGTTAGATCGAACAGGGCACTTTGTCCACCTATCTGTTCTAACTGAGACCGGGATTCTAACTTCTCAGCCAGAAGAATTTCATCTGCTGCCTTATTTTCACGATTTAAGTCAAGAAGTGCTTCAAAAATTATTTGGTGATTAAGATTGTAAAAATGATCGGAACCAATTGCCTGTTCTGCACATCTACCCATAACCTCACCGGATGTATCCATAATACAAGCAGCAAGCAGACCCTGCTCCGCGTCCAGGTTACTGGGTAAGGGCTTTCCCTCTATCGTTTCATTAACCGTAGATTTTTTCTTTAATCCTGCTGCGTCATACCGACCAACCGATTTTTCTTTCTGAGTAGAAGATTCTATCGTTGGCATTCGGGGAATCCTAATATCTTAATCTTAGATGGAGAATTATTCTCCCTCTTCTATGGGGTTTTCCGAAACAACTTCTACTACAAGCTCCACATCTACATCTTTGTGAAGCGATAATGTAATGATAGTTTTTCCAAGTTCCTTAATCGGTGAAAACGAACTGACATGTTTTTTATCAAAAATAAAACCGCGCTCATTAAGTTTTTCAAGAATATGATTAACAGTTACGGAACCAAAAAGTTTGCCACCGGATCCAGTTTTAACTGCCACTGCAATCTTGGTTTCCTTAAGTTTTGTTGCAATTTCCTGAGACTTTTGAAGCTCTTCAGTTTCTCTTGCAGCACGAGCAACCTTAAGTGCATCCAGCTTTTTCTTATTAGCCAAATTTAAATGAACGGCTTTTTTTTGAGGCAATAGAAAATTTCGTGCGTATCCGGGACGAACTTTTACAACATCTCCTTCCGCTCCAAGATTGCTAATATGTTCTACGAGTAATACTTCTGTTGTGGCCATAATTTAAAAAATGATAAGTGGGTGGTTAAAAAGGAACATCGTCATCCAAATCAGTGTTTGAAGAAGAGGTGTCATTACTGGGGTTTTCTGAACTCGACGGAGATTTTGTGGAGGGTGCCGGCGAAGAGGAAGATTCAAAAGTTTTAGAAGCACCAGTACCTCCGTCTTGCTTGGTGTCTACAAACTCAAAGCTATCTAACACAACCCGCAATGCACTTCGCTTTTCTCCTTCTTTCGACTCCCATTGGTCGAGCTTTAGTCGACCTTCAATAAAAATAGCACGCCCTTTCGTGAAAAATCTTCCAATTGCTTCAGCTCTCGGGCCAAAGCTCTCGACATCAACAAAAGTTGTTTCTTCCTTTCGATTTCCTTCAGCATCTTTGTAAGATCTGTTTAATGCCAAACCAAAATTACAAACGGGACGACCATTTGACATCATTCTAACATCGGGATCACGGGTTAGGTTACCGATAAGTAGAACTTTATTAAGAGATGCCATTTTGAAAATAAATTTAGGTTAAAAAACGATTCCTATTATTTGCGCTCGATGAGAATACGATCAACCTTTTTCTCCAACTTTAATTTTTCTTTTAAACGAGTTGGCATTTCTGAATCGGATTCAATTTCAAATTGAAGAAAAGTTCCAGATGTTCTGTCTTTGCTTTGCGGATATATAAAGTCATGTGATCCTTGGTTATCAACTTTGGTTACTTCACCTTCGACTTGACGGATAATTTCACTAAGTTTTGGAATCATCTCGTCTGCAGATCCATCTGCACCGTGGGCATCGTATACAATAGTAGCTAAATAATTTCGCTTATTCATGAGGATAGTTGGGAAGGTTTAGTTTGGTTAATTAAGTTCATTGTGGCGTCCACGCCGTTATCGATAAGACCATAAAGTGCATCGATGAGATTTTCTTTTTTACTGTCTAAGGATTTACATTCCTCCAAAGACAATTTGGAAAGGACAAAGTCTGAAAGTTTCATTTGAGGAAAGGGCTTTGAACCGATCCCTAAACGAAATCGCATAAATGAATTACCAATAAAACTGATCACGCTAGCAACACCGTTATGACCACCGGTTCCCTTTTTGTGAGATATTTTCAATTCTCCAAACGGGAGGGTTAATTCATCATGTACAAGTACAACATTTTCTGGCGGACATCGAAAGTAAGAAAGTATTTTCGAAAGATATTTCCCGCTTTCATTCATAAAGGTTTTAGGCTTAACTAATAAAATTCGGTTATTTTTTCGTGACATAACTAAATGATCGGCGTGAAAATCCTTACTTGATTGAAACACTAAATTTTCCCTCTCTGCAATTGCGTCAACCAACCAAAAGCCTAGATTGTGGCGAGTTTTTTGATAAACCTGTCCCGGATTGCCAAGACCAATGATTGCGAAATTTCCCACGGTTCATCAAATAGAATAGAGATGAGATTAAGATTACTCCTTTGACCCTTCATCAGATGCAGAGTCCTCGGATTCAGCATCACTTGCTTCCCCTTCAGTTGATTCTTCTTCATCCTCTGCAGATGAACGCCCACCAGCACTTCCAACGCATGAAACCAACATTCCATCTGGCTCTGCAACATATTCCACACCATCTAATTTGGGCAAATCCTTGATTTGAAGATTTTCACCTAGTGCGAGGTTTGATATATCTAACTCAATCTGAGCTGGTAAGTTACTTGGTCGGCAACGAATTTCGACCTCATTTACCAATACCTCCAAAATTCCTCCTTCTGTTTTAACTCCTTCAGCTTCTCCATTGAGAGTAAGAGGGATTTTAGTTTGCAAATCTTCCCCCCGATTGACTTGTACAAAATCGATATGCAGGATACTATTTTTTATTGGATCCATTTGCATATCCTTGATCAATACTAACTCATCTTCACCTTTTTCTCCAAGTAATCGAAGCAATGAAGATGTCCCAGAAGCCTTTCGAAGTAAAATTCTCATGGATCTATCTTCTAAAGAGACAGATTTATTGAGTTCTTTTCCGTAAAGAACTGCCGGTATTCTACCTGATGCACGAAGTTTGTTGCAAGCTTGGCGCCCAGTTTGATCGCGCGGTGCTACCTTAATAGTTAAATCACTTAATTCAGACATGATAAATGTGGGGGTACAAAAATTTGAGAAAGCGATCAGAAATAACAGCTGACATTAAATCTTGCAAGCACTTTACTAACTAAAAGCAGTCCTCAAATAAAATAACTTAGACTAAACATTCTTACTCCACATTAAATTATTAAAGGGGTTGCCTTCCTTTTTTTTAGTTTAATTCTTTAAGTTTATTTCATGAAATTCTAGGAAAACAATTCCTTTACCACCCGACCATAAACATCAGTCAATCGAAAATCCCTACCTGCATAACTGTAGGTTAATTTTTCATGATCTAATCCCATAGCATGCAAAATGGTGGCATGCAAGTCATGCATATGAACCCGGTTCTCCACCGCGACCCCTCCAATTTCATCCGTTGAGCCATAAGAAATTCCAGGTTTTATTCCGCCGCCGGCAAGAAATACAGTAAAGCCACGCGGATTATGATCCCTTCCATCTTTTCCTTGAGAAAAAGGTGTTCTTCCGAATTCGCCTCCCCACCACACCAATGTATCTTCCAATAAACCCCGGGCTTTCAGATCCTGTAATAATCCAGCGACCGGTTTGTCCGTTGCTCTGGCGTGATCGGCATGTTTCGGCATATTACCGTGTTGATCCCACCTTGGATTAGCCGATTCATCCGAATAATTAACGCTTACAAACCTAACTCCTCGTTCGACCATTCTTCTGGCTAGTAGACATTGCTTACCAAAATCATCTGTATGTTTCTCATCTATACCATAAATGCTTCTGGTAGCCTTCGTCTCTTTGGACAAATCAGTTAATTCGGGGGCCTCCATTTGCATTCGCCAAGCTAACTCGTAATTTTCAATGGTCGCCTCCATCTCATCATCCTGAGAATAGCCACTCGATTGAACAGCGTTTAAATGCTGCAATAGATTGAAACGACTTTTTCTTTGAGAATCGTTAAGCATCGCATTCTCTACATTTCGTATCTTGGCCCCATTGACATTCCCTGCTCTTCCCAGAGCTGTGCCCTGATGAATGGATGGCAAAAAAGCATTACCGTAATTTCGTGGCCCACCTTTGCTTGAAGATGGGGAAATCGTTACGAAAGCGGGTAAATTATGATTCTCCGTCCCAAGGCCATATGAAATCCAACTCCCCATAGATGGACGAACCAAGTTAGTGGCTCCTGTATGCATAAATAGGGTAGAGGGACCATGAGCAACTCCTTCCGTATGCATGGAATGAATAAAAGCGAGTTCATCAACATGTTGAGCAATATGGGGAAACAAAGAGGATACATACTTCCCGCATTGACCATACTGCTTAAATTCCCAGAGAGGTTTCATCAAAGTACGCTTACTCGCTTTACCAAAAGTGTTAGTGCGCACACCAACAAAATCAACTTGCTTATTGTCTTTAGAGAAAAGTTCCGGTTTGAAATCGAAAGTATCCACATGACTGGGTCCGCCTGCCATGAAAATAAAGATTACACGCTTAGCTCGTTGGGGAAAATAGGAAGGCCTCGCCAGTAGCGAACTCGGTGGTTGAGCATTCGCATGCTCTAAACCAGCCAAGGCAAGAGAACCAAATCCACAAGCTACTGACTTCAGTAAATTTCTACGGGATAATTCTTGAGGGTGCCTAATCATAATTTAATTAATTAAGATATCTAAAATCCAAACATGCAAAAAGAGAATGCACAAGACCTTCCATAGCTTTTGAACTTATTTTCCCATTTAGGCTTTGGCCTAAATAACCATTAATGAATTTTATTTCTTCATCATGTGGACCACGGCCAAGGCAGCTCAAAAAAGCCAATTTAATCTTGTCTTCCTCATCTAAATCCTGGTGAACAAGAATTTTTTGGGCAGTAAGTTCAGATTGCTTCATTACAAAGTCATTATTCATCATATACAATGCTTGGGTGGGAACTGTACTGGTATTACGATTACCAGAAACCAATCCAGGGTTTGGATAATCAAATACATCAAAAATTTCAGGAACTTTATTTCGATCAATTTTTTCAAATAATGAGCGGTTTTGGTTCACTTTGGAGTTTTTAAAAGAAATCTGCCCACTGGCCAAAAGCATGGCGTCCCGAATCGCTTCCGCTTCCAATCTTCGTCGGTTATGCCTGGAAAAAAGTTGATTCTCAGGATCCTCCTTTAATACATATGTAGAAGCGGAAGAGGACATTTGATAGGTACTCGACAGAACAATCTTACGGATGAGTGCTTTGGTGGACCATTTTTTATCAATGAAAAACTGAGCGAGATAATCCAAAAGTTCAGGGTGGGTAGGACGATTACCCATTTCTCCGAAATTGTCTGGACTCACCACGATTCCACGACCAAACAGATGGTGCCACACTCGATTGACAAATACTCGTGCAGTAAGAGGGTTTTGGGGAGATGATATCCAACGTGCAAGTTCCAATCGACCGCTTGATGATTCCGGGATCTGAGGATAAGGGGACATATTTTCAGGCGTTGCGACGACCAAAAAACCCCGCGGAACAATCGGTCCCAAATTACGTATCCCCCCCCGAAGATGGATATGCCCATCACCCACTTCTTTCTGCTCCAAAACGGACATGACCTTTTGAACTTTGGGCGGCTTTTTCTTTTTATGATCCTCAATAGCTTTTTTCCATTCAGCAACTTGTTTTTCTGCGTTCTTAATCTGAATTTTTACCCTTGTTTTATTCTCAGAATCAACTGCGGGTAATCGAGAGAGATCAGCAATGGATTCTTTAATTACCGGTACCAGACGAATCGCATCCGCGATCACCACTTTCGTTGTTCCTTCGGTTGTAATCTGGACAACATCCCTCTCTCTCTTATCGAAATTAAATTTTCCAACGGACTTAAATGAACCAAGTATATTTGGGGCTTTAGTTTGATCAATGTAGATTTTCTGTTCACCATCCGCATGCATAACAGTCACCGGAGTTCTCTTCGACCGATTTGGTCCACTAGTATAAGAGACTTGCACATCATATTCTCCCTGATGTGGAATGTTTGCTGAAAAAGTAATCGATTTGTTACCCTTGTCCTTATTATCATCGTGCAAATATCGTTTTCCAACAAAACCATTATTATGGGTGGAAGAAATCCATTTTCCAGACAATTTGGCATCTGAATCATCCACAATCACTCCATCAAGGGAAAGTGGATCCAAAAATCTTTGCCTGGTATGCGAAATTACCTTTTCGCCTCCCAATGACTTCAATGCTGAAAGGGCTTCTTTTAATTTCTTCTCAAAGGAGGCCAAGACCTTACTATGTTCTTTTCTCTGTAAGCTAAACTCATCACGCAATTCTCTTTCGTGAAAACCGGCTACATTTCCCGGAACTAAACTATTAGTGCTTCGAAAGATCCCCGCCATTGAATAGTAGTCTTTTGTTGGAATCGGATCAAAGGGGTGATCATGACAACGGGCACACCCCATCGTAATACCCATAAATGCACTCCCGACCGTACTAAGCTGTTCGTCAACCACCTCCATTCTCAAGAGTTCTTTATCCTGCAATTCGTAGTTATGGGGACCGAGAGCCAAAAATCCCGTACCCGTTAAATTTTCATTATACTCAGAGTCGGAGTCTGCGGGGATCAAATCTCCAGCAATTTGCTCGATAATAAAACGGTCAAACGGTTTGTCCTTATTAAAACTATCAATCACATAGTCACGATATCGACTTGCATTTGGAAATGGGTTATTCCGTCCCCCACCAGTCGTATCTGCGTAACGAGCCACATCCAACCAATGACGCCCCCATCGTTCTCCAAACCTTTTTGAATTAAGTAGTTTATCCACCAACCTAGAATATGAACCAGAGGAACGATCCGAAACAAAGGCTTTGATTTGATCAGGACTTGGCGGAAGTCCGGTTAAATCGAAATAAACTCTCCTAAGTAATGTGTTTTGATCAGCTTGCATAGCTGGGCTTAGCTTCTTAGATTCCAATTTTTCTAAAATAAAATAGTCTATAGGCTCATTGGGCCAGTTCTTTAAATGTACGCTGGGTAATGGTTGATCTTCTATCGCCTTAAATGCCCAATATTTGCGCCCCTCAACTAACCCCTTGACCTGAAATTGTTTTCCCTTTGTTACAGTCCCAATTTTCTCTTCTCGTGGATCACTGGCCCCGCTAATAATCCAATTTTCAATATCCGCAATTTCTTCATCAGACAACTTTCTATCTGGTGGCATACGCAGATCATTACTCCTGTAGCGTATAGCTTTAATCAGAACGCTACTATGGGGGTCACCCGGAAGAATCACCGGTCCATTGTCTCCACCTTTCATCCATCCATCCCTTCTGTCGAGAAGCAAATTTCCTTTAAGTTTTTTGGATTCTTCAGAATGACATTCGTAGCAATTTCTTACCAAGATTGGTCTTATCTTTTTTTCAAAAAAATCAAACTTCTTTGACTCATTTCCCCATGAATGATCCGTCAAAAGTAGAATCAAAAAAAGGGGTAGTAAAATCGAAGATAAAATATTCATTTCAAAGAATACCTTTTAGTCGAATTTACAGAGAATTTATAGTCAAACAAGTTTTGAGTGAATTCCAAACTTTTAATACCAAAGATCAACCCAAATAAAACGCTTGGGAGAGATAAATTTTCGTATTAAAACGAATTTGAAAGTTCCGTTAAATTAACGGAATGCTTTATTACACAATGTGTTTCAAAAATTCTGTTTAAATAAATTTAAATTTGAACTAATTCTTATTTTCTTGCGGTCGAGGAAATGCTTTTTCCTGCAGCCCATCAATTGAAATAAATTGGGGAATATTATAGCTGATACAATGTAGTTGGCCACGCAATGCTACCAAACTGCCACAATCTATTCGCTTAACTTCCCAATCCGGGGGCAATAAAGATCTATAAACTTCCTCCGCTTGATCTTCTAATACAGGATCCACATCGCTGAAAGATGGCATCAGTAAAACACCATTAGCCATGATCACATTCGTGTAAGAACGCCAATCATTTCCCCATTTCGGAGGCATAGGAATTCGCTTTACTTTAATTGGGCCAGCTGAGGTGCTAAGAGAAGAAACTAGTTTTGCCGTTTCGTCCAAGCGTGCACTGTTTTCAGAATCAATGGATGGGGGAATTTCAGCTATTACAGCAAGATTTTTCCCTAACATAGTCATAAACATGTCTAAGTGCCCATTAGGCTCGCCAATAAGAGGATGGACAGCAATAACTCCATTTACCCCAAGGTAATCATTAAACATGGTGATTAACTGTTTATGAGTAAAATGCCCCTCCTTATTAACGGATATAGTTTTGGAGGATGTTAAGAGCAAACCATCGCCATTACTAATAAAATTGCCTCCTTCCAAAACTAACGGTATCGACCTCACCGGGAGACCGAGTGAGCGAGCCAATTCGAAACCCATAAAATCATCCTGCTTGCGATCCTCCCTCATCCTTCGAGTGTGATACTTTGCATCGACCATAAGAGCACGATCATCATCATATCGAAGAATAAAAGGAGCATAATCTCGAATCCAAATGGAATTGGACGGGATGACCAAAAATCGCATAGCATGAGGGGGTAATCCAATACTGCGAATTAATTCTGCCCCTCGTAGGGCTTGCGTTTCTGAACCAACAACTCCAAAAAGAGGGACTCTATTCCCAATAGCTTTAGCAATGTCTCCGTAAAGTTTGGGCATAAGATGAATCTGGTTTTGACAACCGATCAAGATTGCAGATTGCTTTCTAAACTCTGCTACTGGAAAAAAATCTTCAGGCTCAGAAACCTTAGTAGAAATTCGGACCGCTGAATGTGCATTAACTGGAAAAGAAGATTTAGGTAAATTCTTACTGGGGATATACTTTGCTCCGCTATATACACCTCCCAAGAAAATTAATATCGCAAAAAGTGAATACCCGTAATGAGAAAATTTTCGAAAGGATTTATTTTCAAGTGGAATTGGGCTGGATTGGGTTGCTGAATTACTTGTAGTGGAATTTTCCAGCCGCTTGGTTCCAGTGGGTTTGTTCTTCTTTGTTGAATTTTCTCCAAATCTTTGCTTCCTCTTCACAATTAAAAAGCAGAGGTGGAAACTTCCGCTTTACTAAAGCTATTTATAGAATTTATCTCTTTAGAGATAATTTTTTTTGCGAGAAAATTAGATATGAGAATAAATAAAAAAGAAAATAATTGCATGTAGGTTCAGCTGGCACGGAAAACCAATTTGTATTTTTAATAGTAAAGTTAAACAAAAAATCGTAAATTTTTTCTACTGGTTACAATAGATTAATTTATCTAGTTTAGGACAAATATTGTATAAATTTTTTAAAATAAAACAACCTAAATGAGATGATAAACTCTTCTGGTAAATTACTTTGCTTGCTTAATTTAGAAAAAGCTAAGTAACAAGGCTACTATGAACCATGGCCAATTTATTTTCTCAATCTAAATTAGAATTAACTCTGCTCGAGTACCATCTATTGTTACATCTTAACAAAACACGGTAATTAAAATTAAAACTAGTGTATATTCAATCCAACCGACAGAATAATGAAAGATAAGAAAATTATTTTTTTCGCTAAGAAAAACTGAATTCAAAATGTTTAGCTAATGCTAACATTCCATTTAATTATAAGAAGATACAGCTACTATCTTTTAGCAGCTTTTTTTAATTTTTTCGCTTCCTTCTTTTCCTTTTGTGTTTTGCCAGCTTTCTTTTTGACTTCTTTCTTTGCGTTTTGCCCCTTTGCCATAAAATTATTTTCTATTTAGTGAACCAAAGTAAAGCATTCCTGTCACAAACAACAGAAATGCTTATCTTTTTTAGAATGAGTTTAGATGGTAGCTTTCACTACCTTTAAAAAAGTTTATTTAAGCAGGAACAACATTCTTCGCACAAGGTCCTTTCTGTCCAGTACCTTCCTCATACTCCACTTCCTGACCATCGTTTAATGTGGCATATCCATCGCCACTTTTAATTTCAGAATGATGAACGAAAAGATCATCCCCTCCACCCTCTGGTGTAATGAAACCGAAACCTTTATCTGAATTGAACCACTTTACTGTACCTTTGCTCATTATTACTATCTCTATATTGTTGGTGAATTGTAAGGATTATCGTACTTTCGAATTCACCACTCGAAGTAAAATTTGAATTGTTACAAACTTTGAAAAATAACCGGAGATATAAATCATAGTAATGTTTTAAAAGGCTATATGGTTGTTAATTTCTATCAAATAGCAATCCTAAACCCCATATTGTTAAATTTTAACCCTAACATTAAATTCGGTACCCAGAAAAACTTAAGGTTCCAAAATGTCATACAGGATTCCAAAAAGTTAACATCTCAATAAAAGTTTTAAGGGAATAGTGATTTTGTATTTCTATTACCTAAAATGCTCTTTAGGGCCTTCCTCGAAATTTACAGTTTTGGTGATTTCCAGCTCGGAATTCCTCCTTTTTTCAACTGTTTCGCATGTAAAACATGATAGGGCTGACTTGGGGACATTGGTACCTCCTCATTCACCATAAGGGGGCGGGTTTCCTTCCAAAACTTTTCGTAGGCTAAA
>ENA-UOXV01005778-UOXV01005778.1-marine-metagenome-genome-assembly--contig:-NODE-5778-length-13339-cov-6.333785_pt1 | contig 13339 bp, 9 predicted proteins | sample MGYA00238165_ERZ766961 | MGnify/ENA primary metagenome ERZ766961 (study PRJEB28924, sample SAMN03173240) | marine metagenome | biome: Marine; feature: Water; material: Subsurface seawater | place: North... | reverse complement strand
ACTTGCCCATCTTGCCCGTGTTCTTGGCCGGCCCGCCGTCGTGACGGTTCGACGACGGCCCGCGCTTCTCCTTCTTGTCCACCTCCTTCTTGGGCTCGGCCAGCACCCCCTGCTTGGTCAGCGTCTTGCCCTTCTTCTCCTGCCCGTACTCCTTGGCCGTCTTCTTGAACACTTGAACCACGTCCTCGTCCATCAGCACGTGCTCCTTGCCGACGCGCTGCGGCGCGTGCTTGCAGCTCTGCCCCCAGCAGAGCGCATACTTGAACTCTCTCAGCATGTCCTTGTGGAGGTGCTGGCAGAGCGTCTTGATCGCCACGCCCCCACGGTGCGACGTGAGAATTGACGGCTCCTCGAGATCTGGCGGCTCGCCACGGCGGCGCGTGTACACGCGGACGAGCGCCAGCATGTCCCACATCTTCGAGAGCAGCCGGTCCAAATTGAGGTTCGCGTGGCAGGACACGACGATGGAGTTCGGCTGCGACGCAAGCACGTCGACTTCCTCCATCGTGACCTGGTCGATCTTGTTGTAGCAGTACAGGCACTTGATGAAGCGGCGGTTGCCCTCCATGATGTCGATGATGTCGTCGATGGCGCAGTCCTCGCGCATGACAATCTCGACATTGTGGACACGGTACTCAGCGAGCACCTTCCGCACGGTCTCCTGCGGGTCCGCGCCGAGCTTGGTCAGCGGGACCATGGAGTTGAATTTCAGCCCGCCCGTCTTCTTGCGCTTGAAGTAGATGTCCGGCGGCGTGCGGTTCAGGCGGATCCCCGTCGACTCGAGCTCCTTCTCGAGCTGCGCTCGGTGCGCGTCCGGGCGCGTCGCGTCGAGGAACATGAGAATGAGGTCCGCCGACTTGGCCACGGCAATGACTTGCCGCCCCCGGCCCTTGCCCTGCGCAGCCCCCTCGATGATCCCCGGAAGATCCAGGAGCTGGATCTTGGTGCCCTTGTAGTGGACAATCCCCGGGATGCAAGTCAGCGTTGTGAACTCGTACGCTGCTGCCTCAGACTCTGTCCCAGTTAGCAGCGCCAGCGCTGTCGACTTTCCCACCTGTACGGACAAGAGACGCGTCAGGAGATGAAGGGAGCAGAGAGGGGGCGTAGCGGTCGTGCGCACTGGTCCTCCGGGGGCGCACCGACGGGAATCCAATGATCGCGACACGCGAGTCCCCGTACTTTACCACGTCGAACCCTTCCCCCGCTTTCGCCCCTCCAGATGCAGGCTCAAGCAGCTGCGTACGCAGCTTGGCGATCTTCGCCTTCAGGATCCCCAGATGGCCCTGGGTAAGAAGAGCAGGCAAGGTGAGCGTGCGACACAATTCTAGCACCTTAGCCAGCCAGCCCCACTCTGGCTTCCCCTCTCTCAGCGTTAGAGCCTGGTAGGCGTGGATCTGAACCTCAGTGGCTTTGTTCTTCTGAGTCCGGGCCATTTCCAGCTCGATTGCCGCGATCTTTTCCTGGCGAGGCGCACACATGCGATCAGCCAGTCGCCCGAGGCTAGGACACCACAAAAAACGCAAGCATCGCAGAATTAACGGGCATGGAACAACAAGCCACTGACCGCAATTGTGGACATGGTTGAGCGCGGAGTGGTGAACGCAAAGCCCTGCTGCGGTGTGGCCCCACCCGACCCGATACCCCTCGACCCCGCGCGAGCTCTCGCCAGGAATCACCTGAAAAAGCGGGGTGTGTCTACCCCTCAAACAGACGGGGCCGGTCATTTTCCAATTCACACAAAGAGCTCGAGGATTGATAACCCCGCCACGTTCGGGGGGGTCGATCTCGTGTGGGGAAGCTCGCATCTTCAAGACTCAGGCATTGCGCGGCAGAAGTCTGCCATGATTCCCGGTATCAGTGCGGCCCGCTGGTAATTTCAATTGTTTTGGTGTCTCCGACCCTCTAGCGGGACGCGGGGGCGGTCTGGTGGGCGCGATTTTGTGAGGCCTGGAGAAGCGCAAGGAGATGGCATCTCAGATCTTCTTCGATGCGCCATTTACTGTGGAGAGCGATAATGTGACGTATAGTGAGGACACTATCACGGCGGATTATGACTACCAGACCACCAAGGTCGAAATGCGCGGGGGCAAGAGCGTCGTTAGGCCTGTCACGCAGCGGTACACGTTCAAGACCGATCGCAAGGTCGTCCCCGATTCCAGCTCGTAACGCCCCCTATCGTGCTGTGAGAGCGTGGAAGGATATACTGAGTGCTTTCATGACATTCGGGGGGGGCTCTGTGCAGGTGCCCAAGCTTGGGCTCATGTTGGTCGGATGGGGCGGGAACAACGGCACAACCATCACCGCCGGGATCCTAGCGAACCAGAAAAAGCTATCATGGCAGACCAAAGAGCGTGTGATAGAGTCCAACTGGTTCGGCTCGTTAACCCAGGTATACTTCCAAGCTCCCGGGGCACATGCTGCCCCATCAGTCTTCGGCGTGCGTGTGCGAAAGATTTTTCGCCTGTCTGTGTGCCGAAACGGGCGGCCGTGTGGCATGGCGTGTGCGTGTGGCATGGCGTGTGCTGACCGACGGAACATCAGCGCATGTATTTGTTCTTTGTGTCCCACAGCGTCCTTGGGGCGTACTCGGCGTCACTGAACGGGGTTTACACCTCACAGGCCTCTACGGTACGGCTCGGGGCGGACGACCACGGGAACTCGGTGAACGTTCCGTTCAAGCAGCTGCTCCCCATGGTAGACCCCAACGACATCGTGGTCGGCGGATGGGACATCTGTGGAGACAACCTGGGCGACGCGATGCGGCGAGCCAAGGTCCTCCCCGACCTGCTGCGACCCACGGCCCGACTCTCCACTGAGGGACCGTCCCGCGGACAGGTCCTGGAGCCCGACCTGCAGCGACAGGTGTACGACGAAATGTCGAAGCTGAAGCCGCTGCCTTCTGTGTTGCACGGCGATTTCATCGCCGCCAACCAGTCGGAACGCGCGACCAACGTGAAGAGTGGGGGCAAGCAGGAGCAGCTCGAGCAGGTGCGCGCAGACATCCGTGCCTTCAGGGCCGCCGAAGGTGTCGACAAGGTCATTGTGTTATGGACTGCCAATACGGAAAGGTTCGCCGAAATTCAGACGGGGGTCAACGACTCAGCACGCAACTTGTTAGCAGCGATTGAGGTCGGGGAGGAGGAGATTTCTCCCTCGACAATCTTCGCTGTGGCATCTGTCCTCGAGGGCGCCTCATACATCAACGGCTCGCCGCAGAACACTTTCGTGCCCGGGCTTCTTGAGCTTGCTGAGGAGCGCCAGGTTTTCATTGGTGGGGATGACTTTAAGTCCGGACAGACAAAGGTCAAGTCCGTCCTTGTCGACTTCCTCATTTCTGCAGGCATCAAGGTGAAGTCGATTGTGAGCTACAACCATCTCGGAAACAACGACGGCAAGAACCTCTCCGACCCGATGCAGTTCAGGTCGAAGGAAATCTCGAAGTCCAACGTCGTGGACGACATGGTTGCATCGAATCGTATCCTCTACGCTGAGGAGGAGCATCCGGACCACGTCGTGGTTATCAAGTACGTGCCGGCAGTGGGTGACTCGAAGCGCGCCATGGACGAGTACACCTCGGAGATCTTCATGGGGGGGACCAACACCATCGTCATGCACAACACATGCGAGGACTCGTTGCTTGCGGCGCCCATCATCCTCGACCTCGTGATCCTCACCGAGCTCTTCGAGCGCGTCTCGCTCAAGCGCAAGGACGAGGCCGTGTTCGCGCGCTTCCACCCGGTCCTCTCTGTCCTCTCATACCTCCTCAAGGCCCCGCTCGTGCCGTCTGGCACCCCTGTCGTCAACGCTCTTTTCACCCAGCGCCAGGCTTGTTCCCGCCCTCGAGAACCTGTGCCGCGCCACCTCCCGTGCGCTGCGGAGCTGCTTCACGCAGCGTGCACGCGTCATGCTAACCGCGTTGGGTGCCTGCCTGGCGCAGTGCCTCATCAACATCATGCGCGCGTGCCTGGGCCTTTCTCCGGACAACTCGATGCTCCTGGAGCACAAAGTCATGCATGCACCGGGCGCCGTCCATGTACACGTCGGGATGAACGGCATCGCCAACGGACACTGATGACGACGTTCTGTGGCTACGACCAGAGCAGCCGCCATATGGCGGCGTCGGCTAGTTGGCGGTCTAATTCTGAGGACTTCGACACACGACGTAGCGCACAGATACATTAGCTCTCGTCAGTTGCTTGCCTCACTGCATGCGATGCTTTGCCTCGTCGCATGGGGGTATCCTGCGCTTCGGCCACAACAAAACAATCGGCTAGTTGCTGCGTCCTTCGGCCCGAGAGGCGTTGGGCCGAGAGCGTGGCCCGCATCGCGCGCATGCACCGCGTGTATTTTCCGCTTTACTCAACAAGAGTCCCAAGAAGGTCAGAGACCCCTTAAGTCGTCTGCCTGCTCTGGGCAGACAAGATCGACCAGGACGTTGGCCGCACCAGCTTCGTGCTGACGGGCTTTGGATTTCCCAGCTCGCACCACTCAACTCTCACTGCCGCCCCATGTACTTACGAGGAGGAGAAGGTGAGCGGAGTGAGACCGCAGAACGCCGTCACGCCCTCAGTGGGGAGCTGCACACGGCCATGGCCCGTCATTCTCAGACGAGGTACGGCAGCGTTACAGGGCAGCGGAAGGATGTCGTGGCCTCGCAGGCTGTTCCTGTGAGGCTAAAAGTGCTACTCCCAGAGAGGCCAGACAGGGTTCATGAAGGGGCAAGATCTTACAAGCTCGTCGTTGGCGTCAGCCGGGGGGCACCAGCCGCCGGTAGTCCAGCACTGGCCTGCGAGAAGGCCCGACCCGCGAGATTCAGAAGCTGTCACATATGCCAAGATACCCGCAACCAAGGCCCTTTTGGCATCTTGCACACCGGTTTCTTGGTGGAACATACCAGGCTCTGGCTTGTGGCAGTACACGTCCTGGCCATTGTGTGAGTAGCAAGTCACACCAACTCCACGCATATGCCCGTTGATGTGAACGCCATCGGCGCACGACGTGAGCAGCACCGTCGTTTTCTGGACGAGTTCGAACATGCTGCCTGCAAGGGAGCTGCAGCGTCAGCGCAGCTTTTTCAATGACAATGCTAGTTGTGAAAGGACAACAGTTCACGTATCGCCAGCTCTATGAGTATGGCACTGTATAGCCAGCCCTCACAGTGCCGGTCAAACAGGGAAAACATCCGGACAGTTGGAAAGTACAGCGCCGTCAAGAACACACGAAGAACCAGGTAAGAATTGCCTCTAGGGCTTAGTATCATCACAGAAACGATGCGCAGGCGGCTGAAGCCCAGGCCAAAACAGCAGCTATGAAATTTCGAGTGTTGTCCCGACATACAGAACTGAGAGTGCCCCCGATCTAATGACTCGTCCGAATGCGCAGAAACACGGGGAGTACCACGATCCGGACACACTACGGTGCAATTACGTTCGAGAACCCCGAGCCACCGCGCCAAGGATGGGGAGCATACCGGAGCCCAATCTGGAACAGAATGTTTAGGCAACTCATTCACTTTTGATTTGTATACATTTGGTTCATCAACGGGCGCTGAGGTGAGTGCGGGTGAGTTGGGGGGGTGGGGGCGGAAATCGAGGGGGTTATCCCCGGCGGTGCCATACCCGGGCATCGATGGCGCACGCTGGACGTTCGGGGGCGAAGTCCAGCTTGGGTTTCACCCGGGATATCAAGCGCGATGGGCAAGAAGATCCGGACAGCTTCAACCAATCTCTGGAAACACCCCCACTGCACCTTGGACAAGAAACCCGCTGGCCATCACTAGATAGGGGAAACTCAGCACGCGCATGTCATGTGGTGTACCCGGCTGACTTCCCTTTAGAACCCTCCCTATGCTGTATGCGGGTCAGGGGTGACCTGGCCCTCCGGTGCTCAGGAGCGGCGGCTTCGAGCATCCGAAACTGGGAGCGTTCTCGGGCGCCAGGCCGAACCAGCGGCGAGCTTTGGATATGAGAACCGAAACAAGAATCTGAAATCCCGCCATTTGGGCGATGTTTCGGGAAGATCCTTGCGCGGGGCGAAGACGATGACGGCTCGGGAGCGGCAGCAGGCTAGGGAGGATCGAGCCAAGGACAACGAATACCAGCTTCCAGCGGCCGTGTCTCAGATTGCTGCTGAGAGCTTGGTGCGCGAGAATCCGCTGCTGGACCCGAACCTAGCGCACGAGACGCAGAACTACAAAGTGCAGAGTCTCTCGTCCCTCACGCTCATGGACCTAGTCATGTTGCGAGCGGCTTTCGAGGAAGCGGACGATGACAATTCTGGCGAGCTGGACGACCAGGAATTCGTTCAGGCCTTTCTACCTCTGTTGTCGGCCGATGCAGGTGATGTTGGGCTGCTCTTCCTGAAAATAGACGCCAACTGCAATGGCACTGTGTCGTGGGACGAGTTCCTTTTCTACATCATCTCCCAGGACGAGAGCGCTCTGAAGATCGCTGCGGAGTCTTCGCGCTCCTTGTTTGACTACCCACCATACGTGGACAGTGCCTCACTCGTATCCGGGCACCGCGACACTTGTGCCGGCCTCATGCTGGTGCCGCACTCGGACCGCTACGTTTCATACTCTCGGCGCGGAGACCTGCTCGCATGGCGGCCCGACGCGATCGAGGGCGCCAAAATTGCCAACCCGAAGGAGTTCGCAACGAATCTACCGCTCATCACGGGCATGGAGCGTGTGCGGGAAGCGGGGCGCGCAGACCGCATTTGCTTGTCGTCGGCAGACAAACAGCTGCTTTTTGTGGACATCGTCCGTGACTCCTGCAAGGCATTCGGAAACGCAAAACTGGATTTCTCGCCGCTGTGCATGTGCATGGTTGAGCAGACAGATGACAGCACGGGCACCACAGAACTCAGCTTTGCATTCGGTGACGATACTGGTGGGATTCACGTCTTGGATGCGGACCGCATCGAGAACATTGCAGAGGAGCACCTCAAGGGGAACCGGTTTCAGCACACGCGCGAGGCGCAACTCCAGGTTTGGTCCGCGCATGGGCGGCACTCGTGGGTCACCAAGGTCGCATGGGTCGAAGACATGCGTGTGCTCTTGTCGGGTGGCTCGGACGGACAGATCGTTGTCTCAGACGTCACCAAGGGCGAGGTGCGGCTCGACGGCTTCCAGCACCGCGGGGAGGTGCACGATTTCCTCTGGCTGCGCAAGGTGCAGTTGCTCGCGTCTTGCGGCCTCGAGCGCCACATCAACATGTGGCAAATACCGATCAAGACGCCGGTGTACCAGCTGGAGGGCCACCAGGCGTCTGTCCAGCAGCTCTGCAGCGCGGGCCAGATGCTCATCTCGCTCGACACGGCCAAGGTGATTCTGGTGTGGGATCTCAGGGAGATGGCGTCGATCCAGCGCCTGGAAGCCTTCAAGGTGCACCCAGAGCACCCCATCGGCCGCATCGTGCACGACAGCAAGCGAGACGTCCTTGTTTCGCTCTCACGACGCATAGCTCTGTGGCACATTCGCAAGCGCAAAGTTCCATATGGCCACACGACGGCTGTGACGTGTACCGTGTACAATCCGATGTTTGAGTTGGTGATATCAGCGGACGAGGCGTCGGGTGTGCGGGTGTGGGACCTCAACTCCGGGCGTGCGGTGCTGCATTTCGCAGGGGCACATTTGAACGATGCGGGTGAGCCCATGAAAATTACTGCCATGAGCCTGGACCACACGATGCGGCGCCTGATCACGGGTGCGCACAACGGTTCGCTGAAGGTGTGGAACTTCTCGACCGGGGTTTGCCTGAAAGAGCTAACGGGGTTCGGGAGTGGGGAGGTGACAGCGATCACGTACATGTACATGCATCCCTACGAATACATAATCGCGACGGGGTGGAACCGGAAGGTTGTCTTCTGGACGGACTCGCACGAGGCCAAGATCACACGGGTGGCGCCGAGCTTCGACATGCAGGGGCACCGCGAGGACATTCTGTGCATGGCGTGCCACCACGAAAGCAACAAGCTGGTGACAGGCGCGTACGACGGGGATATCGTGGTGTGGAACACCGACTCCGAGCACGTCTCGACGCGGCTGATCCTCCCGGGCATCCTGTCGATGAAGGGAGAGAACCGGCCGATCGAGGGGATGACGATGCTCGACTGCGGCGCGCTAGACGGCACCCGACCGCGACGGCCGTCCATGTACGCAGAGCAGCCTGGTCACGGTCGGGTCGCGAAAGGCGGCGACAACACGGTGCTGCTTGTGACGGCCGGAGGAGACGGGGTCCTGCGGTTCTGGAGCACCACTATCATGGCGGAGCTTCTGCTGGAGCATCCCGTGCAAGAGTCAGCGGCGGCGGGGCTCTGTGCCATTGCGGCGTGCACGTTCTCTCGCGTGCTGGTCGTGGCGGACTCGCGGGGCTTCATCACCGTGTTTGACATCAACGCGCTCGTGCAGTCGAGCCACCGCGCGCTGCCGCCTGCATCGGCGCCACTCGCCATGCCCATCGAGTGTGCGCGCTTCTCTGCACACCGCGCCATGATCTCATCGCTGCAGTACATCAGCGGCCGCAGGCTCATCGTCACGGGCTCGCACGACCATGCCATCTGCTTGTGGACGCTCATGGGAGAGCGCATGGGCACCTTTGGCGAGGACGCAAGCGCGTGGTCCCTCTCAGCGGGCATGTACCGCTTCGAGCAGGAGCTGGGCACGCCCGTCTTTGGGTGCGACCTTGACGACGGGGAGAGTGCTGCTGCGCGGCCGGGGAGCAAGGGATCCTCGACGCGGATGGAGCGCATGAAGACGAGCCGGCGGAAGTCCGGCGTGGCGGTCGACCGCGGGAGGAGTGCCCGCACGATGTCGACCGGGCTCTCGTCGATTGGGCGGACCGAGACGCCCGAGCGCCCCGGCACCCGTGGCGCGGGCGGCGAGGGAAGTGCCGACGGCAGCACGGGCGGAGGCGGAGGCGGAGGCTTTTTCATGACGGACTTGGAGGGGTCGCGACCGGCGACTGCCGCCTTGGACGACAGCGAGCTCGAGCCTGCCGCGGGGAAGGATGAGGCCGAGTGGGGCAGTTCGGAAGACGACGAGACGGAGTCAGAGGTGTCGGAGGACGAGCTAGAGGAGGACGCGACGGAGAAGCAGATGACTGCAGAGGAGGCCCACCGCACCCGCCTGCGCGTGAGCTGCCCCCTTCCCCTGATGCCCGACCCTTCAGCCTGCGCGCCCTCTGCACCTGCCCCGCTGCTGTGGACGGGCTGCTACGCGCGCGGCGCGGCGCGGCGCACGCGGGACTGACACCTTGGGAGGCAGACTAACATCGACGAGGTTCTTGCGCGCGGTGCGACGCTGGCGGCACGCGGGGACTTGGACGGCAGAGGCGGCGGCGCGGCCCACACGTATCAAAGGATGATTGTGCGCGACTTGGGCGAGACAGAGCTGCCGGGTGCCGTCGCCAAACGCGTGGCGCGCCGGCGTAAGGAAAAGGCAGCGGTTGTGTAGGCGGCCAGAGCGCATTGTACATAGGCGTGGAGAGGTCAGGGCGAGGCGGGACTGGGGTCCCAGTTGTAAAGATAGAGCAGCCACTTTACTGATCAATCATTTGGCGACTCGTGCACCTTAGTGCGCTGGTTGAAGAGCCTCTCCTGGTGCGCGCCGTCGCGCAGCACCATGATGGTCTCGTCGAGGCGCAGGATGGCCGTGGTGAGCCGCTCGACCTGGTGCTCGAGCGCCTGGAACTCCTTGTGCTGCGCAGGCGTGAGGTCCGTGACCTCGCCGCCCACCCCGACGAAGTCGTCGCACTCGCGCTTCTTCTCCTCGCGCTTTGTGAGGAGCACCCACATGGTGCGCAGCATCTCGTCCTGCACCAGCCGCCCAACACGGTCCATGTCTACGAACCAGAGGAAAAAGGTCCGCTGCGCGTTGTGGTCCGTTGTGCGAGGAACCTCCTGCATGCGGATGTACTGCGCCTTGAGCATGCGGCAGAGCAGGTCGTTGGCGTCCTTTTTGGGCACCATGCTGAGGTCCCACACAACCTTGCTTTCAAGGTACTTGCGTTCGCACAGGAGGCGGAAGATACGACGCCCCTTGGCTTCGAACTTTTTCTCGATCACCTCCTCGATGATTCTTTGCACGAGTGTTTGCGTCGCAAGATGCAAGTCGAGCTGGTAGCAGAGAGTTTTATCCGGATTCTTGCGTTTGGTCACAATTTGGAAGCCGTGGTCTTCGTTCCGACTTTTCAGCTCATCGGCAACCTGCTCCCATGTGGGTCGCACAATGGTGGCATCATCCACTCCCAGCATCTCGTCAACAGTGAGCTCTGGGAAGTGCCCGACTTCGACGTTGCGCGGCTGAAGCGCATTGCCGCGGGCTGCCTTGATGAGCAGGTTCATGGTGGTGGCGGAATCCAGGCCGTAGCGGTCTGCGATCATGTGCTGGACCGCCGTTCCGCGAAAGTCCCACATGAAAGCTGCGGGGTTGAAGCGCCAGAGGGAGCCCTCGTTCTTGAGTGACTCCGCAAGGGGCGGTCCCCCATCTCCATCGTCATTAGACGGCGCCGGCCCGCCGTCTCCGAGTCGCCGAAGCTTGTTTGACTTTGCTTCCTGCCAGGTTCGCATACGATTGTCAGCCCCCTCGCACGGGCACGAAGCAAACGGAATTGCACAGGGACCGCACCGAAGGTTCTCCCTTGCGCTTTCCTGTCGTGGTTTGCTGTTCTGGAGCTCGCTCCGACGCCTTGTCGCTTGTCACCACCACCCGCGTGATATACTTTTCTGCCACTAGTCGGTCACCAACTTCTAGCAGCTTGTCCTCATTTGTCTTCGCCCCAGCATCCTGACAAAATGAACGAATCTGTGCCCATGTTGCGCGACCCGCGTCGAGGACAGCCTGCATAATCATTTCAGCGTCCTCGCCATGCACTGAGTGCAGGTGTGAACAGAACTTTGGGTAGCGAATCCGCAGCAGCGACTCCTCCACCTCGAAGTTGTATCGAAATTCGCGTCCTTTACTACTGTCGGTCGTTGCAGTTACCAGATTGTGCTGGATCAGGACGAGGAGGCAGTTGCGGAGCTGCCCCATTGGGAGTCCAAGGTTGGCCTGGAGCTCCTTGAGCGTTCGCCGTGGTCGCCGTACAAGATCACCGCAGATTTGAACAGCATGGTCCCCCAGATGTTGTCGCACAATCTTCATCCCACATTACACGCCGTTAGAGTCGTGCAAAAGGTTTTGCGGGCATGGTGAAAGTGAACGCACCGCATCTAGGAACAGGAAGTGCTGCACAGTGCCAGAACCCTGCTTCAAGGCTGCAGTACAGCACAACAATAAATTGCAGCAGACACATTATATCTGCTGCAAGACAAGGCCCCGGTGCTGGTCCCACCAAACTTGCTGCTAAAGTTTCACTTGCAGCGCATGTGCGCCCAAAATCACCACCGGGTTTCATCAAGCACGCCATCTTAGCCCCGCGCCGGTTTTCGATGGGAATCAAGAAACCCTCTCGGTGGGGAGAGACCAGGAGTGCCACACCATGCTCACCACTGAGGTTCCTGCTCATCTTCGAGCCCAATCCCCACCCCGTGCCCTACCTCCGTTCTCCGTTACCCCCCTTTTGCTGCCAACAATTTTGAGAACGAACCGGGAGAGCATATTCCGTTGGTCGGGGGGCTTCAACAGCATGGCTGAATGGCGGAGTCTTCCGGCCACCAAGACTGTGCTGGCGGAGCAGGCACTGAAGCTGGGGGAGGACATGAAAAAGGCTCGCCAGGAGGAGAAGCTCCTTGCTGAGCAGGAAAAACCACAAGTTGTCACCTTCGAGCTCCCGGATGCCGGAGGCGAGAAGGTCACTGCGTTGCGCGCGATTGTGGCAGCGCGTGCCTTTAAGGGCGCTCTCCTTGAGGGAAAAGACCCTTGTACTGTCTCTGTTCCTCAGGCCGCTGAGGGAGAAGAGGCTGCGCCTGCTGGAGATGCAAATGTCATATCTGTGAAGGGAGTGTCAAAGGCGACAATGGAACTCGCGATTGAGCACATGTACGCAAGCGAAGTTGACCTGAATGACGACAACGTCTTTGACCTAATGGCTGCAGCGCAACTGTACGCATTCCTCCATCCGGCGTCCGAATGCGCCAACTGACCTACCATTCAGTTTGACCGTGACTGACACCCACGCGTCCCAGGCTCGGCCTCGACGGCGCAAAGGAGATATGCTGCTGCATGCTCGCTGCGCCGACTCGTCTTAAGCCCGACTCAGTCTGCAAGAGCCTCATAGCTGCGCACTCCGCGGAAGCGTCCAGCCTCAAGGCAGCGTGCCTGGACCTGCTCGACAGCTGTATCAGCGAAGTTGCCGGGCGCGGGGGCTACGGTCTGGAGGAGCTTCCTGCAGAGATCATGGCCGAAGTGGTCGGGCGCGACTCACTCGCTGTCCCTGAGATCGATCTTTTCAAGGCGAGTGGCCAGATCATCGCCCCCGCGCCTGGCAGCGCTTTGCTTTCCGTGCGCGGGGCCGCCGTTGCCAAGCGTGAAACCGGGCGGCACGTGCAGATTGTCATGCGTTGGGGCGAGAGCGAGCGGGCGCGGATGGAGGCGAAGCCGCCTGTGTCGGCGGCGGCCGCGGACGCGCCAGCGGCAGCCGAGGGCGAGGGCGAGACGGGGCCCGCAGCGGGCGCGGGGGCCGTGAAGCCCGCTGCGCCGACGCTCGCGCTCGCGCTCGCGGGGGTCATCGACCGCGTCCGCTTCCCGCTCATCCCGCCCGAAGCGCTTCGTGACGTGGTCCAGCCGATGCTGCGCGCGGCGGGCGGGGAGGGCGGCGCGGCGGGCGGGGCGCTGGAGGCTCAGGTGCTCGAGGGTTACCAGCACCACGCGCTCGTGCGGATCGGGCAGCCCACCAACGTGGCGCCCGACAAGTGCCGGCCGCGCGGCGGCGCCGGCGCGGAGCCGGCGGGCGGGCGAGAGGACGCGGAGCTGGCGCAGGCACGCGCGACGGCCGTGCGCACGCACCGCTGGCTGCAGGGGCTGCCGAGCAGCGTGGAGCGGCTGAGCATGGCCGGGATGCAGCTCGCGCGCGACGATGCGGTGGTGCTCGCCGACTTTCTGCGCCGGCGCGGGCGCGGGCTGTTGGAGCTTGACCTCAAAGGCAACCGCCTCGACTGTGCCGCGCTCGCGCACGTGCTGGCTGGGCTGCGGCATTGCCCGCGCCTCGAGGGGCTTGCGCTGGGCGAGAACCCGCTGCGGCAAGGCGCGGGCGGCGCGCAGGCGGGGCGGCTGCTCGCCGACGCGCTCGCGCACGCGTGCCCGCGCCTCGAGCGCCTCGGCCTTGGGGGTACTGGTCTCCAGGTCCGCTGCCCCCGCCGCCGCCCCGCTGCCCCCGCCGCCGCCCCGCTGCCCCCGCCG
>ENA-UOXV01005773-UOXV01005773.1-marine-metagenome-genome-assembly--contig:-NODE-5773-length-13343-cov-5.805012_pt1 | contig 13343 bp, 13 predicted proteins | sample MGYA00238165_ERZ766961 | MGnify/ENA primary metagenome ERZ766961 (study PRJEB28924, sample SAMN03173240) | marine metagenome | biome: Marine; feature: Water; material: Subsurface seawater | place: North... | reverse complement strand
CGATCATTCTTCTAACCTCTCGTGTATCAGCTGCGAATTACAATTATGGTTATAGGGTTAAATACTGTTCCAGTATTTCCGGTTTTGCTCGAAGATCTTCCGGGCTCCCTGAATATTTTATTTCGCCTTTTTCTAAAATGTGGCAATAGTCACTTAAATATAGAACAAACTTTAAATTCTGTTCCGCTAGTATAATTGATAAACCAGTGTCTTTTAACAGTTTCACTTGATCTCTTAAGTCTTCGACTACTTTTGGCGCTAATCCCTCAGACGGTTCATCAAGTAACAAAATAGAGGGATTATTCATAAGAGTGCGGGCGATTGTTAACATTTGTTGTTGACCCCCACTAAGAACGCCGCCAGGCCGTGCTTGTATATCCTTTAGATCAGGAAATAATGTAAAAACACGCTCCTCGTCCCATCCCTCTCCACTAATCGCCGGTCTTCGAGCTATATCTAAATTTTCCCATACAGATAGTTGGGGGAAAATCCTACGTTCTTCGGGAACAAACCCAACTCCTAGTCGTGAGATTTTATATGCAGGTAACTTTGTTATATCGGTTCCTTGAAAAGTAATCTTTCCTGATGAAGCCGGGGTCAATCCAATTATGGATCGCATGGTTGTTGTTTTTCCTACTCCATTGCGTCCTATAAGTGAAATCACTTGCCCTGGTTCTACGGATAAGCTGATACCAAATAAGACTTGGCTAAGCCCATAAGATGTGTGAATTGAATTAACTTCAAGTTGCGGCATCATCGGACTCCCCTAGATATACCCGCCTCACCTCTGAATTATTACGGACCTCATCTGGGGAACCAGAAGCAATAATCTCTCCATGATGTAAAACAGAAATTCTATCTGAAATCCCAAAAACAACACTCATATCATGCTCGGTAAATAGAAGAGTGAGGTTTCGCGATTTAGCTACATCATCCACTAATGCTATTGCTACAGCCGTTTCTTGTGGAGACATACCTGCTGTCGGCTCATCCAGTAATAGCACACTTGGATTTTCGGCTAAAGAGATTGCCAATTCAAGTTGTTTCTGTTTCCCATATGACAATTCCCCTGCAATTTCTAGCGCTTCCCCATCTAGCCCAACAAGTGCCAATAATTCCTCGGTCTCCTGGCAGTTTTGTGCTGAAGCAGGGATAAAAAGCTTAAAGCTTTTATTATCTCTAGCAATAAGCGCAGTTTGGATATTTTCAAAAACGGTCATTCTAGGAAATATATTTATTCTCTGAAACGATCTAGCTAGACCTAGTTTGACAATTTTATGGGGTGCAAGCCCTGTTATAGGATTGCCATCGAACTTAACATCCCCTTTAGTGGGTGGAAGATGACCAGTTATCAGGTTAAAAAAGGTTGTTTTCCCTGCACCATTGGGACCAATAATCGCATGCTTTTCTCCTTTTTTTAGAGCAAAATCAACGTTATTAATTGCTATAAAACCACCAAAATCAATTGTCAGATTATTTGTGTCTAGGATGTTCATTGATTATTCACCCTCCCAAACCTGGTTTTAATACGTTTTGCTAATCCCACAAGCCCGTCAGGTAGTACTAGTACAATAATCAAGAGTATTCCCCCTAATACTGTTGGCCAATACTCCGTGTATTCATTTGAAAATCGTTCCAAAAGATATAGAGCCGCTGCTCCAATTGCTGGACCAAAAAACGAGTACATTCCTCCCAGAAGTGTCATTATAAGTACTTGTGCCGACTCTGCCCAAAAAGCCGATTCTGTATAGACGCCGCGATTATACATCGCAAAAATTGCCCCCGCCACGCCTGCAAACGCGCCGGCTATGACAAAAGCGACACCTCGCATCATTCTGGTATTAACACCAATAAAACCTGCTCTCGTTAAGTTTTCTCTTACAGCAATTAGTGTTTGCCCAAAAGCCGAATGGCAGATTAACCAGAGCATGGCACAACTAATTGTAACTACCGTAAGAGTAAAGTAGAAAAATGGGACCCTACCATCTATGAAACTTGGAACGTCAACGCCAACAAAACCATCATCTCCACCAGTTACAGAACGCCATTTAAAAGCTATGGCCCAAACCAACATTGAAAATGCCAACGTTAGCATCGCAAAGTATATGTCAGTAAGCCGTGTACAAAAATAAGCTACAAACGCTGCTGCCACTGCGGACAAAATGATGGCTGCTGGGAAAGAGAAAATCAATGGCCAGCCATAAGTTGTTAAAAGAATAGCATTGGCGTAGCCCCCAATCGCAAAATACGCAGCATGGCCAAAAGAAACATTTCCGGAAAATCCGATAATAACGTTTAAACTGAGGGCGAATAGCGCATAAACCATTATTTCTGTTGAAAGGTCGATCAAATAACGAGATTCTGCTAGGGGAACACACACTAGTAGCAACACTACTATAAAGCATGTTATTGAAACACCTCGAGATATATTCCAAGACATGACTTAATGTCCTTCTCTCTCGGGTTTACCAAAAAGCCCCCAAGGTCGTATTAACAGAACAATCATTAACAGAAGGAAGGCAAATACATCTTGCCAATTTGGGACAATCACCGAACCAAAATTAAATACAAACCCATAAATTAACGCGCCAACAAAACTTCCCCAAAGCGATCCTAGTCCACCGATAATGACAATCACAAAGCACTCGACTATGATCGTCGCGTCCATCCCAGGAGTAGGACTATTAATTGGTGCTGCTAGGGAACCGCCCACACCAGCTAGGGCAGAGCCAATTATAAAAATAGTAACGTATATTAACGGCACATTAATACCCAACGCGGATAACATTTCCATATCTTGGGTAGCCGCTCTTGTAAGCCGACCCCAACGAGTTTTTTCTACAAGAAGCCAAAGCCCTAAGAATATGAGGGGACCTATGACGCATAGCATTAACCTATACGTGGGGTAAAACGTGAACCCCAAATTGGTTGCGCCAGCTAACCCTTCAGGATATGACACACTCAATTGATCAGTGCCCCATATTATTTTTGCTAAGTCGCCCATTATTAATACTATAGCAAAGGTTAATAACAGCTGCATCAAATGCTCTTTATCGTAGAGCCATTGGAACAAACCTCTTTCAATAATTATTGCTATTAGAGATAAACCCGCCGCAGCTGCAATTATCCCCGTTACAAAACCTAATTGGAGATCTTTGGAAACGGTATACATTATGTAGGCGCCAAACATATAAAACACGCCATGAGCAAAGTTTATTACACGCAAAACACCAAAAATAAGCGACAACCCAGCTGCTATTATAAATAAATTCATACCCAATGAAATAGAATTGAGCACCTGCATAAACGCAAACGATGGGCTGGACAGTAGCATGTCCATTATAAAGACCCTTTTCTTGTTTCAGTTGACGACCCTCAACTTTCGTTGAGGGTCTGGTTTAGTTCTGCTCTCTTATTAGTCGAGTGTGGCTGGATAAAAAGTGACAGGGCTCATTACCCTATAATCCACGCCACTTTTTTTGACCATTGGCCCCCAGAATTGTCCTGTATTAGCTTGATGTGTCTTTGGATCGATTGTTCTGTCACCAACCGGTGTTTTAATTGTCATGCCTTCCAACGCAGCTGCAAATTTATCTGCATCCATAGTACCTGCTTTATTACCAGCAGCCTCTATAAATTTAACACCTATATAAGCCAAAACAGGCCACATTGCGGTTTCGTTTTTTCCCGACCGTTTAGCTAGATCCGACTGAAATTTCTTATGCCCAGGAAAACTATGATCATACCATAACTCATAAGTGTTTGATATTACGTTATTTGGATAATCCTTTCCCATTTTACCAGCGATCTCATGACTAGCAATCTCTCCACCTGAAATATAGGTAACACGATCAAAAAGCCCAAATGGTTTCGCTTGCTGCGCAAAGTTAACAAAATGAGAGCCCCATAGTCCACTGGTGACGATTTCGCACCCAGCGCCAAGTATTTGGGTAATTTGAGCATTATAGTCTGTGGCGCCTAATTTCGATCTAAGGTCTATGACTTTTTTCACTGAAGGTGCATGTTTTGCTAACCCTTTCTCTATACCTGCAGCTAGATCGTGGCCATAAGCATAATCAAGTTGGATATCACAAACAGATGTCTTACCTAATTTTTTCACTATTTGGGCAATTGCGTCCCCTTCAAAATCCGTATGAGAAGAAGTTCTAAACACGTGCTTATGCAATTTTTTTGTCGTCATTTGAATGGTCTTGGGAATAGTTGCTATGTAAACCACTCCTTCTTGGCGAGCCACTTCAGATATTGCTAATCCTACTGAAGAACTCAAACCGCCAATCAGAACATCTACTCCCTCCTTTGTGATTAATTCCTTGGCCGCTGCCGCTGCCGCTGCCGGTTTTAGTTTAGTATCACGAGCAAAGGTTACCACTTTTTGTCCCATAATACCGCCTGCGGCATTTACTTCATCCACGCCCATATTATGGCCATGCATGGCTGGCGTACCGTAAACGGCACCGGTTCCGGCAATTGGATAAAGGACACCTATTTTAATCTCCGCATTCGCTGAGACTGCTGTTGAGGCGAGAATAACTGCTGCTGCTGCACTTCGGAAAACTGAAATCATCTTATTCCTCCCTGTATTGCGTTACGATTTCGTGCATTATTTATTTTATTATTTTTTTGGAGACGGTAACTCACCAACTCTACCGCATAGTTATCGCATCCTAACGTTTTATTATTTCTTTAACGGCACTCCAATCATACCACGGCATTAGATTTCTAGAGTCAAGTAGACTCCATCAAAGACTTCCAAATGAACAGTCTGCTGATGGTTGAATGTCAGAAAACGTTTATACTCAGTTTATAACTACAAATATGAAAGGATCAGACAATGTTAGATTTGACTGGAAAGATAGCTATTGTCACTGGTGGTGCCTCAGGAATTGGAAGAGAGACCGCACTTAAGTTAGCAAGCAAGGGGGCAATCATTTTTTCAGGAGACGTTGACACTATCGGGAACAAGGAAACTGCTAAGATAGCAAATGATAAGAACGGTATTGTTCATGCCTTGGAGTTAGATATTACAAATAATGATAGTATCGAATCATTTGCCTCGAGTGTCATGGATCAAAAACTTGGAGGGAGAAAACCTGTCGATATTATTGTCAATGTCGCAGGGTGGGACAAAATACAACCCTTCTTAGATGCAACACCTGATTTTATGGACAAGGTCCTATCGATTAATCTAGCGGGTCCTATCAATATAATCCGATATTTTCTGCCAGAAATGATTGCCGTAAATCAGGGTAAAATAGTAAATATTTCGAGCGATGCCGGCAGAGTAGGTTCTATGGGAGAAACGATCTACTCTGGCGCTAAAGGGGGGATAATAGCTTTCACAAAATCTCTGGCCCGTGAAACTGCGCGGCACAGTATTAATGTTAACTGTGTTTGCCCAGGCCCCACCAATACTCCCTTATTGATGTCTCAACCCCAATCAATGCGTGAAAAGCTCGCTAAAGCAATTCCCTTTAAACGTATTGGGGAACCAGAAGAAGTTGCTGAAGCTGTACTTTTCTTTGTTTCTGGTATGTCTAATTATATAACGGGTCAAGTTCTAAGCGTTAGCGGAGGCTTAACAATGGCCGACTAACATTGACTAGAACAAATAGTTCAATGCTATTTTTATATCTACAGTATCAAAACGACTTGGGAGGCAAGGATGCGGTTTAAAAATAAAGGTGTATTAATAACGGGAGCAACAGGGGGAATAGGACGTGAGACGTGTTTTCATTTTGCTGAAGAGGGTGCGACTATCGCTGTTACAGATTTAGACTTAGACCTAGCTGAAAGGGTTGTTGAGGAGATCAAAGACAAAGGAGGAACAGCCTATGCGTATGAATTAAATGTTACTAACCAAGAGCAAACAGAGTCCGTCATCGAGGCATCTGCCCAAGATATGGGGTCCCTAGATATAATTTTTTGTAATGCTGGTATTAGGGAAATCGCTCCAGCACACGAACTCTCAATAGAAGAATGGAAAAACGTTATCGATGTAAATGTAACTGGCGTTTTTATATCTGCACAGACGTTTGCAAAACACTGCATCTCAAACTCAAAACCTGGCGCCATAGTCAATACTGCTTCAACTTTGGGTGTTATGGGGTCTACAGCCCGCTGCGCTTATTCAACTTCTAAACATGCAGTTGTTGGAATGACAAAATCTTTAGCAATGGATCTTGCAGCTTACGATATTCGCGTAAATGCTGTGGGACCAGGCGTAATTCGCACTCCATTAACTGAACCATATTTTCAAGATGCAGAAATGGCAGAAAAAATTAAGCAGATCCATGCTATGAATCGCACAGGTCTTCCGTCTGAAATAGCCAGGGCAGTTTTATTTCTTGCTAGTGACGAAGCTAGTTTTTGTACAGGACATAATTTAGTAATTGATGGTGGTTGGACCGCAGGCAAGAGTATGTGATCTTAGCCGTATTCAGTAATAAGATGAAAAAAAATAACGCGATCAAAATACCTCTAGTAAGCCGCTGATTTTAAACCGTATTTTTTACCAATGTAACCGGTGGGGTGGTCAAACCTCTGTTTCATCACTTTTTCAAGAGGAATGTCTTTGTGCGCAACAGCCCCACCGCATTGAACTGCAAAATCCTCAGCTTCAGCTGAACATGGAACTTGACCAGTTTGTAATTTATCGGCTGCGGCAAGTATTAGCTTACGGAATTCGATTATCCCCACATCCGTTTGGCCAAGGTGTTCGCGAGACCTATCAACAATTTGACCTTGGCTATTTTGAATAGCCGCATCTTGCTCAGACACACCACGAATTCCTGTATAACTGTTTAGAAGTTGCTCGTTGCGGTCCAGGAAGTAATCATTACTTTGTCGGCGAATTGGGAGGAAATTTGCGTCTACTTCTGCATGAATAGAGAACCCCTCCTTAAATTTTTTGCGCTCCTGATCTGCTAAAGGTCTATCGGTGTTCCAACTAAAACAAAAAATCCAGCAGCTCTTATCATCTATAGGAACCCAACATTGCCCATGTTGCGTTTCTCCCGGGAAAGCGTTTGGTGCGTAGGCATAATTCGGCATAAGGTATTGAGTGGTTCTCCAATAAATATCTTCATTATCTGCTTTCCTTGCAGCACCAAGTAAAAGTCCAGCAGGATGTTGTAAAACTGTAAACTTGGGGCAAGGGTCATCACGAACCCACCTGATCCGGTCATCACCATCTTGATCACTCAGAGCTGCCCCAGATATTACATCAGCAGTTACATTTGCTTTGTTATAGTTAGGAGCAGGCATATGAAGGAAAGAGAGATGGGCGGTATCAATACCACCTTCCAAGGATTGAGCCCAGTTGCATTCCTGCCATTTTTTAGAAACAAAAACATGTGAGTTAGGTAAAAGGGTAAATTCTTGTTTGGGTATTTCGGGTAATTTCTGAACAAGAGAGCCCATATAAACCCATATAAATCCGGCCAGCTCCCTTGTTTTGTATGCTGTTAATTTAATCTTTTCTTTAAAAACGCTGCCTTCAGGTGCCGTAGGTAACTCAATGCAATTGCCATTAACATCGAATTTCCAGCCATGGTAAACGCATCGAAGCCCACATTCTTCATTCCGCCCATAATATAGATCAGCGCCTCTGTGTGGACAGCGCCGGTCTATAATCCCAACCTTATTATTACTGTCCCTAAATGCTAAAAGAGGTTCTCCAAGTATATCTATATGTTTTGGTGGGCAATCTGGGGCAGGTAATTCTTCTACCAATAAAGCAGGAAGCCAGAAATTTCTGAAAAGATTCCCCATGGGAGTACTCGGTCCAGTTTCTGTTAACTTCCGATTGTCATTTTGACTAAGCATTAAACTTCTCAAAAATATTTGGATTATTGAATTGTTGTAAATTTTATGGGTTTGGTCAAATAGTTCTATTATTGCCACTAGAGATCGACACTATATCCTAGTCAGTTATTGGAAATATGATATTGAAAACATATAGTGGAAGTAGTGGGGATGTTATGAATCAAATAGTGAATAGAGACCATAAAATTATAGGCGACCATATTATTGGTGAGCTCACCTATATGGTCCGGCAAAAAGAAAAACCATATTTCGAGAGTTCATTGAGTACCGGTGGCGAACCAAAAATTTTTTTTACCACTGAAAAACGCCCTACTGCCATAGGCGATATGCGGAACATATCTAAATCATTATCAATTGACACCAATGGTTTTGAATTATTACCTCATATTAGCGAAGTAACCGACCTGTATGATGATCAATTAATCGAGATGCAATATAATAAAGAACTTGAACTCTTATTAAAAGAAAAAACCGGTGCTGATCACGTAGTGATATTTGATCATACAAGGCGTTCTAATTCCATAGATGGCGCCAATAATCCTGATGGAAAGAGAGGCCCTGCTGTTCGTGTTCATGCAGATTATACAATCAAGTCGGGCCCACAAAGGGCAATTGATACGCTAGGCAAAGCAAAATTTAATAAAATTCTGGCAGAAGGGGGACGGGTCATGCAAATTAATGTCTGGCGTCCTATCACCGGGCCTGTAGAGAGTGCTCCTCTAGCACTAGCAGATTCTTCAAGTATCCCTCAAGGTGACCTCATCGCCACAGACCAGAGGTTTCCCTCGAGAATTGGTGAAATTTATTCCTTAGCCCATGGGCAAAAGCACCGATGGTACTACGCCTCCCATATGACGCCAGAAGAGGTTATTCTTATTAAAGGTTGGGACAGCTTAGATGACGGGAGGGCACGATTCACACCCCATGGTGCCTTTGATCATCCGCAGCAAACGCAAAAATCTAAGCCTCGAGAAAGCATAGAGACGAGGACATATCTAGTTTTCGAAAATTAATTAAGTTGGATCCCTCTTGAGGATACCGCCAAGGTTCAAAGGGCTGTTCGGCTGACTCATCGATAGTCCAATGAGGTAGTGCAAATTCATTTGTGACCTGAACGTAAATTAGCTTGACCCGAGTTCCAATACCTACTGTTTTAATTATTTCTGGTGATACAAACTCGCCATCTTCAGTCATTAAATTACCCGCAACCCTTAATGCCTCATGCTCGGTGGGTTGTCCTTTTTGAGTATCCAGATCTGCTAAAATAATCATGTAAGGAACTTTATCCTTAAATGAGGGCTGAATTGGGTGATGAACTTCAACGTATGAATGGACAGTACCTTTTCCCTCAACCGGGATCCATTCCGATTCTCTATCTCTAGTCCAAGGACATGCCGTAGTAGGAGGATAACGTAGCAACCCACTTTGTTTTCCACGCTGAAGTCTAAATTCTTTTTTTGAACAATATCTGAAAAAGTCCCTATTTTCTGAATCAAGATCCTCTATTGTCAAAATCATTCCCATATAATCACCTTCGATCGGCATTTTCTATCTCCCCTTATCTATGGTCTTTAGCCATCACCATCGCAGAGCCTGTTCCAGGCATTGCCCATCCAAGATTCGCAGTAACTTCAGCATTTTTAACTTGCCTACAACCACCCTCTTTATAATTATAGGTGTGCTGCCTTCGACCGTTTTTATCAATGGGACAAGAACAATCCACATTACCTCTCAATTGTCTCGTATTCTCAATTACCATGTTCATACCATGCGTGTAACCCTCACACAGATGTCCCCCGGACGTATTATTTGGGCGCCGACCGCCAAGCTCAATAGTACCATTAGACACATATTCACCACCTTCACCTTTCTTACAGAACCCATAGTCTTCTAGTTGTAGCATTGTGGTGAAGGTGAAAGCATCATATGAACCAGTAATATCGACATCTTCTGGACCAAGTCCTGCATTAGGCCACAAAATGTCTCGGGCATAGTGGCCCGCTACCGTAGAAATAGGGCCGTGTTGGTAATGCATATCTGATCTAGGTTTACAGCACCGCCCTACAACAGATTGAATCACCGCCGGTGGATTTAGGCAATCTCGTGCACGTTCAGTCCTTGTTACTATGATACAAGTGGCATTATCTGTTTCAACACAGCAATCCAACAGATGTAAAGGCTTACAGATTATACGGGAAGAAACCACTTCTTCTACCGTGTAACGTTTCTTGTAATAGGCTTTGTGATTATTAGACGCATGCTTTGAGTGCGCTACCTTTACAGCAGCTACTTGTTCGGGCGTTGTTCCATAATCATACATATGACGCAAAAACGTTGGCGCAAACATTTGTCCCGCACTTTGCCAGCCATATGCACGATGATGGATTTGATCTCCAAGGATTGGAGCTGCGGAACGTGCTCCAGTCCCCCCGATACGCACTGCTGAGTATCCATTCATGGCCCTATAAATAGCTACAGTTTTACACATACCAGCTTCTATTACGCCCATAGCGATACCAATGAGTGCTTCTATGGAAGATCCCCCACCATGAACATCCATGTAAAAATTAAGCCTAATGCCTAAGTCGCCAGCTACCGATGGAGCAAAAGTTGAATCATTTCCCGAATAGCTAAGCATACCATCGACATCGTCTGACTTCATACCAGCATCTTCCATCGCATTAGAAATAGCCCAAGTCGCAAGAGAGCGAGTAGATTGTGTCGAACCACGGAGATAAGTAGTTTCCCCTACACCACAGATAGAATATTTTCCTCGCAAGTACTTATTTGAATTAGCATCATGCTCATTGAGACTGGATATCGTCATGTACATACTCCCTATCGCTTGCTCGTTATTAAAACTTTAGCCACAGTTGTGAAGAATTGGGAATTATCTTGGTTAATAATGTTTTTTATCACGGGTGTGTAAAAACTTTATTAACCATGGTTTTGCAAGTATGACTGAAACTACTGTAATATTTTATTAAGGGAATCTATTAAGTATCCTTTCATCTCTAGTTAGGTTCAGGAGACTATAATGCGTGTATTAGTTACTGGAGCCAGTCCAGGGATAGGCGGGGCCACTTGCCGCCGCCTTGCAGAATTAGCTCTGCTTAAGGGGGAGCACTTCAAATTAGCAGCCTGTGATATTACTGAAACGGATACTATAGTCATATTAGCAAATGAACTACGAGAACTAGGTGCTGAAGTACTTATCTTAACAGGGGACCTCGGTGACCCAAATATCCCTAAATCACTTGTAGAAAGAACAATTGATGAGTTTGGTGGCTTGGATTCTGTTGTAAGTAACGCAGGAATTACTAGTCCAGCTCCATTGAACGATCTGAAAATAGATCAATGGGATAAGCTGATAGCGATAAATACCCGGGCCACCCTTCTACTGGCACAAGCGGCATATAGCAGTTTAAAAAAATCAAAAGGTAGCTTGGTTGCTGTGGCTTCAATGTCTGGTATGGGTGCGCATCCAGGGATGGGTGCTTATAGCCCCAGCAAAGCGGCTCTGATATCTTTGTGTCAGGTCCTAGCTCAGGAATGGGCTGCTGATGGGATTAATGTCAATACTGTGTCTCCAGGCATGATCCATACACCTCTGACATACGAAGTATATGAAAACAATAAAATGGCAAAGGATAGATCGGCATTAATTCCTTTAGGTAGAGTGGGCGAACCTATGGATATTGCCAATACAATAGGCTTTTTACTATCACCAGAGGCAGAATATATGACTGGGCAAAACCTATTAATTGATGGCGGTTTCGTCGGCTCTTTGTATAGTCATATCCCAGGCTTACCAAGGAGCAATAGTTAAAGTTCGCAAAAGGTTTGAAATAATTATTCAATTGTAAATTCAGACAAACGTTCAAATAAAACTTCAGAATGAAAGTATGGCTTCAAAGGTAAAGATAAAAGGCCTAGATCTCAAGACCGTAATTGCCTGCTTTGTAATGGCAACGGTAGCCTGGGGTGCAGTTTTTTATGGCCACAGCGTTTACTTAGAGTCTTTCACTAGATTTGGCACATGGACCACGCAACAAATAGCAAGCGCTATTTTAATCTTTTGGATTTCGAGCTTGCCGGGCACTCTATTTGTTGGCTATTTAATAGATAGTAAAGGTCCTAGTAGTGTTGTGTTGCTAGGAGGCATATGCATTGGTCTGGGTTTAATTGGGTTGGGCCAAGCAGATAAACTATGGAAAATATTCATATGTTACGGCCTCATGGGATTCGCATACCCGGCGATTGGAGCCGCCGGGATCAGCGCTATTCTGGCTCAGTGTTTCTCAAAGAACTTTGGTTTCGCTCTAGGTCTTGCACTGACAGGAGCTAGCTTAGGCGGGGCAGTAATTCCGGTTTGTACACTTTTGTTTATAGGAGTGTATGGGTTCAAGACCACAACTTTTGTTCTAGGGTTGTTAGTATCGGTGATTTTATTTTGTCCCGCACTTTTCTTTAAATACCAAAGCTTACAAAGTTCATCAAAAAGAATACTCAAGTTTAAAAATAAAAGCTTTTCACTTGATATCCTTCGCACATCCCTTTTTTGGAAAATAACTATTGCTGCGGCATTGGGGTTGGGTGGGCAGGTAGGTTTCTTAGCACATCAGATTCCAATCATAGCTGGAAAAGTTGACGAATTAAGTGCAGCACTCACTGTATCCGTTGTAGCTATTTCAGCCGCAATAGGGCGAATTTTAATCGCTGTCGCCAGTCGATCTATCTCTGTTAATCGATTGGCAGCGGCGAGTTATTTTGTTCAAGGTGTAGGTGTTGCCTCTATTAGTTTTGCTGAAACTTTTCCTATGGTAATCATCGCATGTTCAATTACTGGGTTTGTGGTAGGAGGCATTGTAATGTTACCGCCAATCTTGATACGAAATGCTTTTGGATCGATGTCCTATGGTAAGAACTATGCAATGACAAATGTCATTTTGTACACATTTGCCGGTGTGAGTCCGTGGTTAGTGGGCTTAGCTTATGCATCAACTAATTCTTACGTTTTTGGGTTACTTGGTATTGCTTTTAGTCAGATAATAGCCGCACTGCTCATATTTAAATCTACGAATTAGAGTAAAACTAACTTTTAAGCGCCTGCTGCATTTCCTCTTTCAGAGCATCTAGTTCATTTTTAGTATCTAATCCATTTTCAGTTGCCGTTGTCGATTTATTGGCCGATAAGCCATTGTTACTAAAAATTCCCTCATCACTATTCGGGTCACCGAGATCCCAGCCTCCTTCGTCTCCCGAAGTCTGCTTTTCCTCCACTATATTAGAGCTTACTGATTGTCTCTTTTGGTTCGTCAATCTTATAGTCTCAGCTTTACTTTCCGCCGTAGTTTTTATTGTTGCTCTTTTTTCAAGGGGCAAGGAGTCAAAAATAGTTTCAGCCTGATTATAGTCTTCAATCATGCCACTATCTGCTGCCTTAGACAAACGCCTTGCTACACCCTCTGTACCTTTGAGCTTTGTACTATCAGCAA
>ENA-UOXV01005767-UOXV01005767.1-marine-metagenome-genome-assembly--contig:-NODE-5767-length-13365-cov-8.985049_pt1 | contig 13365 bp, 12 predicted proteins | sample MGYA00238165_ERZ766961 | MGnify/ENA primary metagenome ERZ766961 (study PRJEB28924, sample SAMN03173240) | marine metagenome | biome: Marine; feature: Water; material: Subsurface seawater | place: North... | reverse complement strand
AGAAGAGTGCTTTTTGTATATTTTTCATTTACTTCTCCTTTTCTATTTACATCAAATTACTAAAATTAAATTATCCTAGTAACACTTTATGTGAGACTTTTAACTCTCACTCCTTTACCGCCCCTGAAGTTAATCCTGATATGAGATGTTTCTGCATAAACAGGAAAATTAACAACACGGGCAGAACTCCAACAAGACTTGCTGCCATCATTTCATTCCAAAGTACAGTCTGGTATCCAATAAACTCAAAAATACCAGCTGGTAGTGGCATGTAATCTCTATTTTGATTAAAGGTAATTGCAAATAAAAATTGTTGTGCATAAGCACCAATAAACATTGCAACACCTACAACAATTAAACCTGGGACTGCTAGGGGAAGGATAACACGTCTTAGAGTATAAAGGCGAGATGCGCCATCAACAAATGCTGCCTCCTCTAGCTCATAAGGAATCTTTTCTAAAAAAGATTTAAGTAGCCATATTCCAGTTGGTATAAGGAATGCCACACCAGGGATAATCATTGCCCAATAAGTATTTAATAAACCATAAGAGCGTAATAATTTATATAAAGGTATTAAAAGCACCGCTCCTGAAAACATATTTACTGCTAAAAAGAGGGTAAGACTGGTTGTTTTGCCTCGAAAGTTAAAACGTGCATAGGCATAAGCAGCTGGAACAATGAAGCACATTGATAAAAGAGTAACCGCTGATGCTATGAATACGCTATTAAATATATAGCGTGGTAATTGAGGGACCGTAACCCACATATCTCTATAAGCCTGAAAACTCATAGTATCCGACCAGAATCGACTCATAAAATCACCAAAACTCATAGTTTCTCCAAGTGCTATATCCGGACGCGTAAACAAATGAGTTATTGGTCTAAGGGATGCTATGAACATTTCGACAAATGGCAATAACATAAATAATATGAATAATGCCAAAGAGGCATAAATTCCAATTTTGTGCAGTAATGAGTATTTATCCATCATTTCTGAACACCCCCATAGTCATACCTTTTGCTTAATCTGCTTAAAACACTCAAATATATTACTGAAAATACACCTAATATTAAAACAACAAGAACCGCTCTAGTTGCACCAGCACCAAATTTATAACTGAAAATTGCCGTCTTAAAAGTGTCAATAATTAATGTAGTAGTTGCACCACGAGGGCCACCCTCTGTCAGAATCCATATAATTTCAAATGAGTTAAAAGTCCAGATTGCAGACAGTAATGCCATAGAAACAATAGTAGGCATAATTTGTGGTAAAGTAATTCTTCTAAAACGATACCACCTTGATGCGCCGTCAACATACGCAGCCTCATATAAATCTTTTGGAACTCCTTGCATTGCTGCTAGGAAGAATAAGGTTACCATTGGTGTTCCAATCCAGACGTCTGTTACAACTGCTGAATAAAAAGCACTCTGCTTATAGGCTAAGAAACTAAAGGGGCCATTAGTGATACCAACCATCTCAATAAAGTTTGAGAGTAAGCCAAAATGACCATTATAAAGCCATACCCAACCAAAACAACCAATAGCTATTGGCACAATCCATGGTGGCATTACCAGAGCGCGCATAATACCACGACCCTTAATATTACTTGCTAAGAGCGTAGCACCAATCAAACCTAAAATCATCTTAAAACCAACTGATAGAAACATCCAGTAAAAGGTTCGTGTGACAATGGCAGGAAATTTCCTACCACCTATGGCTTTTTCATAATTCTCCCAGCCAATAAAATCAGCACCGCCCATAAGAGTTCCAAGATTTGAATTAGTGAAAGAAAGGCGGAAGGTTTCGTACAGAGGCCAAAGGACAATCCAAAACATAACCAGTGCAGCAGGCGCAATCAAAGCCCAAGCAAACATTGTTGTTGTTTGTGATTTAGTTTTTGGTTTAAGCATTTGTATAAAACTACTCACTTACCAAAGCCTCCTTATTCGTTAATGGATCGGACATGATATCAAAATTTTGACTCTGATAGCAACTCCATCCAATATGATTGAATAAATCTCTAAAACTATAAAGAATTAAAGTACTTAACTCACTGCCATTTCTTTTACTAGCCGCACTCGACCAGGCACCCTCTGCTAAACCAATAATTCTAGGACAAAGCATAGCCTCCATATCACTGTCCTCGAGAATAGTTTCAGACCATAAATGGCCTTGAATACCCTCAATATTTGCCTCTAGTTCTGGTTCATCTTCAGGAATAATTTGCCAGTCAATGGTATCTTCAAATTCTACAATTGCAGCCCAATTAAGACCTCTATCACTATAATTTTTGCTTTGAGCCATATCAAAATAAATATGCTCTGCTGGACATAAAACAACCTTGAATCCATCTCTAGCTAATTTATAACCAGACTCAAGATTTTGCCAAGAAAATAATAATTTTTCTGTCTTTTTATCTTTATGATTACCATCTTCGGCCTCCTGCCAAGAAGCCGTTTTTTTGTTATTCTGCTCTACTCTTTGAGAAAGCTTGTTAATAAACCAAGAAGCAACATCTTTACCATTATCGAGCTCATGCTTTAACTTCAATTCATCAATTGCAGGAGATTTTGTCCACGACTCTGGTGCAACTTCATCACCACCCAAATGAATATAATCACCTGGAAAAGTGTCACATAAATCATCAATTAAAGACTCAATGAGAGTAAATGTTTCTGGCATTGCTGGGTTAAGTGTATTTTCTGAGTAGCCTTGGACTGAAACCTCATTGCTTTTATCTTGTGAATCTCGAACAGAAGGGAAGAAGTTAATTAGAGCCATATTATGGCCTGGTAGATCGAATTCAGGCATAACATCAATATAATTTGCTGCAGCCCGTTCTGTAACTTTCTGGATATCAACTTTATCATAGCTCCCTCCAGTAGGATTCGGGCCAGAGCCAAAAACAGGTGGTACTAGAAGGTTATTACCTCTTTGAGCTGTTGCATTAGCAAGCTCAGAGTTATTATCAAGATTGAAACGAAATGCCTCATCATCAGTTCCATGCCAATGAAACTTATTAAGTTTAAATAAGCTCATTAAGTCCAGTAATCTTAAAAGACTTTTAACGGAATAAAAATGTCTGACTGTATCAAGATGCTGACCTCTCCAACTAAAACGAGGCTTATCATTAATCAAGCCGCAAGGAATTAACTTATGATACGTTTGATGCAACTGGAGGAGTGATACAAGGCCATAGTAGAAACCACTTTCATCTCCAGCAGTTAGCTCAATAACATCACTTGTGATAGTTAAATTATAGGCAGAAGCATCTGAGAATTTTTGAAATTTCACCAGTAATGATGTAGAAGTATCATTTAAATTTTGATTTGTTTGTGATGGGAGTATATCAATATTAATTCTTTTTCCAAGATCTGAGGCGGCTTTATAACTCTTAATAATTACCTCAGATTGATCTAAAACAACATTCAAAAATCCACTTGAATTACAAACACCAGCACTAGGATTCCAAAGATAAGGTTGTGGCACCAACCTTAATGACTCAGAGGGAATAATATGATCACCCATTACTTTGAGGGTTGGTGCCACGGAGGAGATATGTTGCAATTCTATATCTGTCATACTTAGATTAATTGTGTTACCATTTTGAAGTTTTAAAAAACCCCCTTGTGGTCCCCAAGTATGATTCAGTGGTGAATGTCTATCTAATGCATAGCCATATTTAAAACTCCACTCTTCGCCTGCGTGTAAAGTTAGCTTGGAGGGATGAGAAAGCTCAGAATAACCACCGATACTTTTAGTAACAACACAATTTTGTTGGGACTTAACTGGAGAAAGTAGACTAAAGCAAAAAGAAAAACTAGCAATCTTATGCCCACTGTTATTTATCAATTTTGAGCAAAAAAAGCCATCAGAATCAATTTCAGTAGTCATAACAAATTCGGCTAAACTCAATTCCTTCTCCTCTTCAACTAAATATTAATTAGAACAAAAAGCCTTCCTACAGCTATCTCTGCTGATCAGTTCTTACAAATAATTGGTAATGAAATGGTATTATATAACAGGTATTTAATAAAAAGTAGATAAGTTTTATGATTTTCTTAGCGAGAATATATTAAATTTCTTTGAATTCTATAAATACCTATTCAGGGATTGATTCTATTGTTATAAATAGATGAAAAATTTAGTTATTTTCAATCGCAATTGAATAGATTATAAAAATTTACTCTTTTAATTTAGAATAGATTATAATAATACCAATTTAATACCAATATTTTATTATTTATTCAACTTAATGGATGATACTAACAATCTAATTAATTTTTTAATGCCGTCTAATGATCGACCAGACTCGCTTTATAAACAATTATCTAAGTCACTTAATAGAGCAATTCAACAAGGTCTTTTAACTCCTGGTGATGCTTTAATGCCAGAAAGAGAGTTAGCATCCAGGCTAAATATGTCTAGAATTACTGTTCGTAAGGCCATTGATCAACTAGTCGAAATAGGGCTATTAACGAAACGTCAAGGTGCTGGTACTATTGTTGCTGAGAGTGTTGATCTAGTTCTTCATAAAAGCCTTTCATCGCTCAATAGCTTTACTGCTGACATGAAAAAGAGGGGACTAGAATCTTATTCTAGAACTATCTTGCGCGAGGAAGGCAAAGCTAGCTCTAAAGAGGCATTAATTTTAAATTTAGGTGAGGATGATTATGTGCACCGCCTTAATAGAGTAAGGTATCTGGTAAATGAGCCACTACTTTATGAAATTGCTGTAATCCCTGCAGCCATAATATCTATTACATCAGCGATTGATGATTCACTTTATGAGCTTCTTGAATCTAAGAATATGAATCCAGTAACTGCAAAACAAAATATTCATGCCATCACTGCAGATGATAACTTGGCTGATAAACTGGAAGTAAAACCAGGCAGCGCAGTATTATTTGTTGAAAGAAGGGGGAAAGACTCTAATGGCAGAGTCGTTGAATATACTCAGTCTTATTATCGTGGTGATCGCTATGACTATGTGGTGGAATTAGGATGAAACAAGCAATCACAGGTGCCAAAATATTTTCAGATCACAAATTGCTTGATAACAAGGCACTCTTAATTGATGGTGAAAATATTATTGGTATTGTTGCTAAAAATGATATTCCAGATAATATTAAAATTAAACAATTAAATGGTGGCATTCTCTCTCCTGGCTTTATTGATCTTCAAGTAAATGGTGGGGGTGGAAAATTATTTAACAACTCACCTGATAAAGAGAGTTTGGATGAAATAATAAAATCTCATCAACACTTTGGTACGACAAGCATAATGCCAACTGTTATCAGTGATTCCTTGAATGTTCTTAAAAGATGTACTTCAACAATATCTAATGAAATCAATAATAACAAATCCCTTCTAGGCGTTCATATTGAAGGCCCCTTCTTTAATGTTAAGTATCGGGGTGTGCATCAAAAGCAATATATCAATACGATAAACAATGATTACTTAAGCTTGTTTGAAAGCCTTGAAGGCTTCCCAGTGATGCTAACTTTAGCTCCAGAATGTATCTCTATCAAGCAGTTAAAAAATCTTAAATCACTTGGCTTTAAAATTCTAGCAGGACACACTGACGCTAGTTATGACCAGCTAGAGGAGGCAATTAAATATGGCCTTGATGGCTTCACACATCTTTTTAATGCGATGGGACAAATTTCAGCGCGTGAGCCAGGCGTGGTTGGCTCAGCGTTAAATTTTAATAATACTGCAGCGAGTATTATTGTTGACCTACACCACGTCCATCCATCATTGATCGAGATGTCATATAAGCAAAAACCCAAAGGCAAACTTTTTTTCGTTTCAGACTCTATGGCAACAATTAATCATGGTGAGCCCTCTTTTGAACTTTATGATGAGGTCGTTAGTGAATCAAATGGTCGACTTATCAACTCGGAAGGAAAGCTAGCTGGATCCTCAATAACACAAATTGATGCCATTAAGAATGCCTATACTAGTTGTAATATTCCACTGTGTGATGCGATTGCAATGGCAACGAACTACCCTGCAGAATACCTTGGAGTAAGTGATTACCTAGGTTCATTAAAAGCAAATTATCGAGCTGACCTTGCTCACTTTGATATTGACTTTAATGTCAAAAATGTTTGGGTTGCTGGCAAACATCTAAAACAAGAAGCGTCATGAGAGTCGTTATTCTTCCAAATGAAAAAGAAGCAAGTAGTTTTGTTGCAGAATTTATTGAAAACTTTATTGCCAAAAAAGAAAATTTAGTTCTTGGTCTAGCAACTGGTAGCTCTGTTCTTTTAACTTACAAAGAGTTAATTAAAAAGCATGCGTTTAATGGCTTAAGTTTTAAAAAGGTTACTACTTTTAATTTAGATGAATATATTGGTTTAAAACCTGGGCATAGTCAAAGCTATCGTCATTATATGAACCATAATTTATTTAATCACATTGATATTGATAAGAAAAAAACATACATTCCTGAATGTTTTAATGAGGATTATGCATTATGTTGTGCAAATTATGAGTCAAAGATTAAATCAACTGGTGGGATAGACCTTCAATTATTAGGCATAGGGGCCAATGGTCATATTGGATTTAATGAGCCTACTTCTAGCCTTCGTTCAAGGACCAGAGTAAAGACACTTACTGAGAATACAATTAAAAATAATGCTAGGTTCTTTAATGATAATGAGCTGCAGCCTTCCATTGCAGTGACCATGGGTATTGGAACAATTATGGATGCTGAAAGTATTCTTCTAATCGGACTGGGTAAACATAAAAGTCAGTCAGTTGCAGATTTAATTGAGGGACCAATATCATCTTTCTGTCCTGGTAGTATTCTTCAAAACCACCAAAATGTTGTTATTGTTTTAGATAGTCTTGCAGCATCAGATCTAAAGTTGTATGATTACTATATTCACACCGAAAAAATGTACCTTGAATTTATGGGTTGAATGTTAATATTTATTTAACAATCTATTTCTAATATATTGGGACTGATAAGATGAGTTTAATCTTCAAACAACTATTTGAAAAAGAAAGTTGCACATATACTTACCTTTTAGCTGATAGTAATTCAAGAGAGGCTGCAATAATTGATGCTGTCGATATTATGATTGAGCGCGATACGACTTTACTTAAAGAATTAAATCTCGATTTAAAATTTATTATTGAGACTCACATTCATGCCGATCATATAACAAGTGCGTTAAGCCTTAAAAACTATTTTCCAGAAGCAAAAATTGTCATGAGCATTGAGAATACTGATGCACAAGATTGCTCAGATATTATGGCGAGTGAAGGCCATATACTTACTCTAGGTGATTATGAAATTAATACCATAGAAACGCCTGGTCATACCTCAGGTTGTATGTCCTATCATATTGAAAATAAAGTTTTTACTGGTGATGCTTTATTTATAAGAACTACTGGGCGCTGTGATTTTCAAGGTGGCTCAGCGACAGCACTTTATAAATCAATTCATAAGCTGTTTGCATTACCAGACTCAACTGAAGTATATCCTGCTCATGATTACAATGGTCTATCAGCAAGCACCATTGGTGAAGAGAAGAAATTTAACTCAATGATAAGGGAAGAATTTGACGAACAAACATTTATTAAAAATGTAAATAATTTAAAACTTGATATGCCGAAAAAAATTAAAGTTGCTGTCCCTGCTAATAATAGCTGTGGATTAATTCCAGCACAAAGTTAATATATCGACTACCCCTGAGCTTCCATTGGTAACTCAGCTCTAGAAAAGTTTTGTTTTAAAACAACCGTGGACTCAATACTGGCAATACAAGTCAAACTACCAAGAGATTTTTTAACGAAACTTTCATAATCAAGTAAGTCATTAGCAATAATTTTTAGAAGATAATCATGAGAGCCTGTAATAACCGAGCACTCCAATACTTGAGGTAATTTTTTCATGGCATTTTCAAATTGATCTGCACTCGTATTTGAATTTTCAGTTAGCCTTATAAAAACATAAACCATTGCATTTAGTCCAAGTGCTTCAGGATTTATTTGCGCTGAATATCCTGAAATAACTCCAGCTTTTTCAAGTTTTTTAACTCTTCTTAAGCAGGGTGTATCTGACATATTTAATCGAGTTGCTAACTCAGAAATAGCTATCCTCCCCTTACTTTGTAGTATTGATAATATTTTTAAATCCTTGCTGTCAATATTTATATTCATTATTAAAATGTAAAATTGTGATATTTTTATATAATAATATACCTTTTTATAGTTATATTCACTAATTTTTCTAATAATAAGTCATCATTTTGTTGATTTAAACTGGATAAATACTGATATTATTGCTTTTTTTTATATTACTAAATAGACAGTTGACTCCTAACTCCCGTACCTTTGATCATTGGATCAGAAATCGTTTTGTAGAATTAAATACTGAGCTTGAAGTTCTTTACTCCAATCAAACAGAGAGGACTAATGTTGATTCTATTGGTAATGATCTAAAAATTGCACTGGAGAATGAGGGTAGGGAAATAATTAAAACACTCTTATCTGAAGGTAATACCGATGAAGGGTTTGATAATGCATTTGATTTATTAGGTAACGTGGGTCTTTACATGGCAGCTTGCAGAAGACATGAAATAACCGATCCCTCTAAACAGTCGACTTCTCCATTAAAAGAGGCCTCTGGTCTTGCTATGAATATTGGTGCATCAATTGGTGTTACCCCTCGTTTTGCTACCGCTCATCTTTCAACTCATAATAAGGCAGTAGATGGTGTCTACAAGAGTTTCACCAGTCTACCTGCTGAAAAACTTTTTCTTGATTACAATACTAAAGCAATTCTGGCTTATAAAAGGGCTGCTGATGCGCTTCTTAAAATGCATCCACTTGGAATCTCACATCCAATGTGTCCAGAGTTATTAGTTGTTGTTAAAGATGCTCTAGAGGAAGTTATTGAATCCAATGCTGCGCTATTTAATGAGCTTGATGTTAATGATTTTTTTTACTGCGTTCGCCCCTACTACAAACCTTATCATGTTGGATTTCAAATCTACCGTGGGGCAAATGCTGGAGACTTTGCTGGCATAAATGTAATTGATATCTTACTTGGTCTATGCTTTGCCAATGAGCCAGCTTATTCTCAAATGCTTGTTGATAAATTTCTATACATGGTCCCAGAAGATCAAAGCATCTTAAGAGATTGCATGAGAAGAACAAGCATTATGGATGAATTTTTAGATTCTTCAATATCTACTAAGAGCTGGTATAAAGAAAATCTCACCTTATTCCTTGAAATATGTCAGCTTCATGGTGAGGCAGCAACCCAGCATCATAATCAATTGGTTGAAAAATATATTGCAAAGCCCTCAACAAACCTAAAAGAGTCTCAACTTGATAATATTACAGCGAGTGGACCTCCTCTTAGTGTGTTACTTGATTCTCTTGAAAAACTTAGGGATAGAAGAGCTGCAGCAAATCGTGATGATATAAGAACACGCTTTAATGATATTAAGCTTCTAAAAAAACGCTTGAAGAAGACTACGAAATTACAAAAAAATAACTTTAAAGATGACTTCATCCTAACGCCTTCAAATTATCTACTCAATCATTCCGTAGGTAGACCCTTGAAGACTTCTGAAAATGATTTTACTGAAAGATTTTATGAGCCTTGGAAAAATTCTAATGGTGAGCCCTGGGACCAGTGGCTTAAAACCATTACTGATTTTACATCCTCTTTAGCTAAAATCTTTAATGGCAAACAATCTGAATTCTGTCCTCAAGTTAACTTATCCAGTGGACTCACTAAAATCCTAATGTCTTTGGAGCAAATTCAAAAGAAGAAAAGTATTGTCTTAGTTAGTGAAATTGATTTTCCTGGAATGGGTTTTGCTTTAAAGAAATCATTGCCTGATGATTGTGAAATTAGATTTATACCTGCCAATCAAGACATAACCGATTCAAATATATGGGATCAATATATGACGCCTGACATAGATTTAGTATTTGTCAGTCATGCCTACTCTAATACTGGTCAATTGTCGCCAATCAAAGATGTTCTTACAATGGCAAGGTCGAGAGACATTATCTCAATTCTTGATATTGCTCAATCAGCAGGAATTGTGCCGATAGACTTAAAAGCTTTAAAGCCAGACTTTATGCTTGGCTCAAGTGTTAAATGGTTATGTGGTGGCCCAGGAGCTGCTTATTTATGGGTCAATTCAAAGCGCTTGTCGTCGTGTAATCCAAAAGATGTTGGCTGGTTTAGCCATGAAAATCCCTTTGAATTTGATATACATAATTTTCGTTACCATGATACTGCTCTTAAGTTCTGGGGAGGCACTCCAGTAGTTGCACCATTTATTATTGCCACAAATAGTATTAATTATTTTACGAAGATTGGTATTAAAAATATCAGAAAGCATAACCAAGCTTTAATTTCAATGACTGCGAATGAACTGGATGTTGAATTTGTTTCCCCAAGAGATGAGGCCATTAGAGGTGGCACTATGATATTAGATTTTGGTAAAAATCAACAAACAATGCTTGGCCATCTTAAGGAAAATAATATTAGTGTTGACTTAAGAAGTCATGGTATTCGAATATCTCCTCATATTTTCAATGATGAGCAGGATATTGATCAACTAATAAGTGTTATAAAATCCGCAAAGCCTTAAAACAGAGATAAATTTCTAATTAAAATAGAGCACTATGGATATGACCACACCCGCTCTACTTTTCCCTGCAATCTCTTTACTATTTGTTGCCTATACAAATCGTCTTCACTCTCTAAGTGTCCTTATTAGAGCTATGACAACTGAGGGTAGTGAAGAATCCAAGACTAAGCATACAGAGGAACAGCTTGATATTCTTCAAAAGCGCGTTAACTATATTAAACGGATGCAAGTCTTTGGAATTGTCAGTTTTATTTTTAACTTACTGACGATTATTTGTATCTACGTAAATTATGACACACTTGCAAATTATGTTTTTGGTTTTGGACTATTAATGCTTTCAGCATCTTTATTTTTTGCATTGCTCGAGACACTGATCTCTACCAAAGCACTCGACATTCACCTCAAAAATTACAAGAATTAAGCTCCTATAGTTTAAGGCTTGGTGCCTATATTATCTGCAATTAGACAGACCATTTCAAACATAATAGCATTGGCAACATGAGCGGTTATTTGGTTAGGCGAGTCAACCGTTGGCATGAGGCAAACCACATCACCACCAATTACATTCTTACCACGAAGGCCTTGTAACATTTGCAGCACATCGGGCATTTTAAAACCCTCAATTGCTGGCTCAAGATTTGACACTCCAGGTGCCACAGTAACATCTAGACAATCCAAATCAAAGGTCACATAGATTGGGGAGTCGCCAACTCGCTGCTGAATCATCTCAATACATTTTTCAACACCGTACTCGTCATACTGATCTTTGGTAATAATCTCATAGCCTAGCTCATAGCTTGAATTAAGCCAGTCTAGGGTTCTAGTATTACCCCTAATTCCAACCTGAATACTTTTTGATGCATCAACAAAACCGTCCCTAACAAGATAGCTTGCCCAGTGAGCGGCAGACTTAACAGCACCCAGGAAATGATCAAGTTGATGGAAGGCATCGGTATGCGCATCAAAGTGAACAAGCACTGCTTTTTCACCACCTGTTAGTTTTGACTTAGGACCCGCAATCGCTTGCAAAATTCCACCGGTAATGGAGTGGTCACCACCAATTGAAATTGGTCGAACACCAGACTCAGCAATAATTTCATAAAAATCAGTTATGCGCTCAATACACTGCTCATTATTATTAGCCTCAGGCAAAGGAACATCCCCAAAATCTCTGATCTCGCACATCTCCCAAGGAGAAATACCAAACTTAAGGTGGCCACGTCGACCCTGCGCTGAAATATTTCGAACAGCCCTTGGACCGAGATGTTGGTCACGCTGCGTGGTTCCATTTCCAGTACTATGAGGAACACCAACAAGAGCAATATCGCAGCCCTCAGTCTCAGGATTATGGGGGCACCTAAATAATGTCGGCACTCCCCACCAATAGAGGCCATTCATCATCGCTGCATTATCTCTGGTTTTCTTATCCATAATTTAGATCCCTTTACTACTCAAACTTCTCGCTAACCTTAACTAAAATAGCCTCTTTATAGGGCACCTTTAATTCCTGTGATGCCCATGCAGCAAAACCTAAATCAACTTGCTGCTCCCAAGTTTTTATAGGATTTTTAAAGATTGTAACAGAGGATTCCGTTGGCGCCGATAAAAACAATGCCATCTCTTCAGCCTGTACTTCTTTATTTTTATTGTCTTCAGAAACGTATTCACTTATATTAATATATTTTGCAATATCCGTCATCCAGAAAATACAATGTCGGTATTCTTCTGCAAGATTGACACCTTGAATATATTCTTGCGTTAAGGTCGTTATCGCTTCTGTTTGTGCCGCCGTAATTTGACCATTAGTGATTTCCATGTCAGTACCATCAATTAAGTGGTACGCATAGATTCTATTCATTAGAGCCTCACCAGCAGTGAGGCCTGCCATCTCAGGCCTAGTAAGTTCAATATATATTAAAGCTGAACATCTAATGGCTCTATCAGCAACTTCTGAATCAGCCTGAACTGGAGACAATAGTCCAATCGATAGGAGTGCAATCGTTAGTAATTTTTTCATCAGGTAATTAATAAATTTATTTAAATAATAAATAAAGTATAAACAAATTAGATAACTAAATAATATCTTTAATATTTATTAGTTGTAAAATGGTTGATTCAATTTTTCATCAATTTAAAAAATCATATGTCAGATAAATATTTAGTTTTTGGTGCCACAGGTGCAATTGGGTCTAGTCTTGCAAAGCAGCTTCATGAATCAAACCATGGAGTTCATCTCGTTGCCAGAAATGAAGAAGAAGTCAAAGAGATTGCAAACGAGCTAGATTGCAGCTACTCTATTGCGGATGTCTTAGAGGAAAACTTTATTGAAAAAATTAAAGCGGATACCGCTGACTTTAATATTAAGGGTGTTGCTTACTGTGTTGGCTCAATAGATCTAAAACCAATTAAAAGAGTCTCTGAAGGTGACATGCACGCTTGCATGAAATTAAATCTATACTCCGCTATCGAAATAATTAAAGGTTTTCAAGAAGACCTTAAAAAGAACAGTGGATCAATTGTCTTATTCTCATCAGTTGCCGCCCAGAAAGGTTTTACCAATCACACTATTATTGCTACTGCCAAGGCAGCAATTGAAGGGTTAACGGTTACACTTGCCGCTGAATTTGCACCTAACATCAGAGTTAACTGTATTGCACCAAGCCTTACGAACTCTAAGATTGCTCAGCCAATGTTAAAGAATCCAATTGTTGCTGAGGCACTTGCTAAAGCGCA
>ENA-UOXV01005765-UOXV01005765.1-marine-metagenome-genome-assembly--contig:-NODE-5765-length-13372-cov-5.732823_pt1 | contig 13372 bp, 24 predicted proteins | sample MGYA00238165_ERZ766961 | MGnify/ENA primary metagenome ERZ766961 (study PRJEB28924, sample SAMN03173240) | marine metagenome | biome: Marine; feature: Water; material: Subsurface seawater | place: North... | reverse complement strand
CAACCAGATGCTCATCACCAAGCAGGCGCCGCTTGCGCAGCTTGCCAACTTCAAGCCCCTTGAGATCCCGACTGTGTAAGCTCTCTCTGTGTCTGAGAAAGTAAAAACTGTAACTACTGCCGCCGCCACCCTCTTTCATGTGTGCAGCACGCGTGGCACTGGACGTACGATGTGCCTAGGCTGCATATTGCCTGTGCTTTCAACTGTGCAATGGAACAAGTCAAGATTTACAGTCGGAATTGCAGTCCCCCTTTCCTCCCTCTCGATTAGCGCGCGGTGCGAGCAGGGCTACGGGGCGCGAGCTTGCTGAGGTTTGGCGGGGCAAGGCGGTGGTCGCGCTCGATTGAGGCGCGCTGTGCCTCCGCCATGCCCCGCACCCCCTGCGCATCTGTCCATCGAGCACCCCCAGACCAAAGATCTCGATCAGTGCACCACCACACCATCACCACCCGGCGCGGCGGCGGCGGGTGGCGAGCGCGGTGGGTAGGTTCGGCGCGGGCAGGCGGCGCGGGCAGGCGGCGCGGCCGGGCGAGAAGAGAACAGAGCGAGGCGGGAAGCGGGGAGGTACGTGAAGCGAGGCCCTCGCGGGAGGAAGACGACTCGCTGCTGCCGGAGAGCTGGGGCAGGCACGCGCGACGATTGTGAGGGACAGCGCGGTGGTCGCGGGGCCCGGGGCAGGCACGAGCGCCTCGAGGCAGCGTGTCGATTCGGGCGCGTGGCCGGGAGCGCTGCGCTGCGGTGCACCATAGCGGTGGGAGCAAGAGGGCGTACCCGCGACCAGCGGAAGCTCCCTCTCGCCCCCGCGTCCGAGCTGTGCTGCCGCGCCAGCACGAGCCGCGCCTCCGCCGTCGAGCCAGCGGCTTTGCGCTCCCCCGCCAGCCCCACCACCCTGGCATCTGCCGTGCCTGCTTGCACAGCGCCTGCTTCTCGCCCCGGCGCAGGACCCCGCCCCCGAGCCGCTACCCCTGCGTCGCTCGCGCTCTCCGCCGCACTGGACGAGTCTGATTCATCTGGCCGTGCCGCCTCCTGCAGAGCACCAGGAGCGCGCCGCGACGCCCTCCCCTCAGTCGCGCCGGCGTCCGCGCCGGAGTCATTTCCCAGCAGAGATGCTCGCAGATCCGCGTTGTCCCGTCTCCGCCTTCCGCCCAGTACAGGCTTCACGTATCTGCCGGGCAAAGCTCGCGGGATGCGTCAGGGCAGGATCGACGCAAGGACCAAGACTACGCGGGATGGTAGAGGAGCGCCGGCCCGGGGGGGGGGGGGGGGGGGGGGGGGGGGGCGTGGGCGCTCACAGCTCCTCTATCTTGCGCCAGTAGCGCCGAGAGGAGCTCCTGCGACGGTTCGGGTGGACCGACTCGAAGATAGAGGCGCCCGCAGAGACCTCGATCCCGTCACGTATGAGCACGGACCCCGACGAGAGCCCGTCGAGGCGGCAGAGCGCCAGCGACCTGCGCCGCGACGGGCCGGCCTCAGCTCGGGGCAAGACCGGGCTCCGACGGCGGGGCAGTGGAGGCACCTGTCCGGGTCGGGCTGACGGTCGCGGTTAACGAAGACCGGGATGCCGAGCCAGCGGAGAGTGGGGACGGTCAGCTGGCCGAGCAGCACGTTGGTGAACAGGATGATGATCACCACACACGGGATGATGGTGCTGCGGTTTTCCCCTGCAGCCGTGCATGAGCGGGGGCGTCACTCCGGGGCCGCGCCAGAGCGGGGGTGCACGGGGACGCACCGTAGACAGTGAGTGACAGCGCGAAGGCGATCGCCCCGCGCAGCCCCGAGAACCTGCGCAGGGTAGGGCCCCGGCGCGCGCTCTCAGCCCCCCGTTTCTGGCTCGGCGCCCGGTGCAACCTACAGTCCGAGGCATGGAGGCCCTGGAGGCACGGTTGTGTGTGGGAGGGGGAGTGGAGGCGCGGGCAGAGAACGCACCAGATCATCATCATGCTGCTGAGAGAGATCCGGTCGTCTGCGGGCGAGGGAAGAGGCGGGGCGCGCGGGAGGTTCGGAGGCCGCATCGACTGCGCGCGGAGCTCCTCGTGGCGCGGCCTGCACCGAAGGGGGCCGCGGTGAGGGTTGCGGCGTCGCAGAGAAGAGGGCGGCGGGCGCGAGAGGGGTCCGGGGAAATGGTTCAGGGTTTTGGGTCCGCGCGGATCGCACCGCGGGGTGAGATAATTGAGCAGGAAGCAGAGCGGGAAGACGTTGAGCGCGCGGGACACGAAGCACATGCACAGCGCGAAGAGGACAAACGACGGCTCGACCTGCAATCGATCTCTGGCTGTGTTAGCGGGCTCGGATGCGGATCCTCCGCGACATCCTGCCCCGCCCCCCGCCGCAGCTGAGACCTTCTCCTAGACGGTCTCACCTCGTCGCCACTCCCCACCCGCCGTCTACCCCGCGTACAGGCCAGCCCACACGCAGTGGCCTGCAGTGCCTGCGGGGCTGGGCGTGGCGCGACCCTGAACGCCTGGCCCGTGGAGCAAGAGGGTGCGACGGTCGGGAGGATGTTGAAGCCGAAGTAAACAAACACCTGCGCCGCAGCCTGGTCGGTACCCGGGCGTGGCGCACTGGCGCGCGGGCTGGCCGGCAGCACCATGGTCTCGGCGAGGTGGGCGATGGTGCGGGCGACGTTGTGCATCGTCTCGCGGCCTTCCTTGCTCAGGTTGTACTTGGCGTAGTGCGAGCAGAGGGCGCCGCAGAAGAAGACGGCCATGAGGCCAGAGCAGCGCAGGCCGTCGGCGACGATGAAGGAGAGGTAGGCGAGGGAGAGGATGAGCGTCACCTCGGTGTGGGGGTGCGCGCGGCGGACCACGTGCTTGGTCACGAGGGCCGCGACAACGCCGAAGGCGACTCCGATGAGCAGCGAGAGCAACGCAACCTGGACCCGCCGCGCCGCACCAAGCGATGAGCACGCGTGGCGGTCGGCAGGCAGCAGGCGCCGGAAGGCGGGTCGCGGACCGAAACGAAGTCGCCGGCGGACTTGAGGGCCTGGAGAGGATCCAGGTGCACCTTCGTTCCGTTTGGCAGCATCGAGAAGCTGCATACGCCCGCATGCTCACGCGCGCGGATTGGGGCGAATAGGGGATCGGGGGTGGGCGCAAACGTCTGGAAAAGGACAACGGCGACGGCGTCGTTCAGCACGCTCTCGCCGAAGATGATGGAGTAGAGCTGCGGCTCGACGTCGAGCGACCCTGCGCGGCGCGCCCGATCCCGTGGCATGAGCGCTGGCGGAGCGCGCTCGGGCGGCGCGGCGTGGGAGCAGCACGGCGCAGCGCGGGACGGACCAAGGACAGCGAGGGTGGCGATGGGGTCCGTAGCCGACATCATGGCCCCAAACTGAAGGGCCTCCTTGGGTCCGCTCGCATCGATGCCGGTGATCCACCCGAGCGAGGCGGCGCCGAAGAGCGAGAGCCCCAGCACAAGCGTCGAGATGATCGTGCCAGGCACCTACCGCCACCCGTCACGACCGAAGTAGCGCGCCAGACTCGAGATGCGATGGTGCGAAAGGATGCGCTCGTGGGCTGGGGAGGGAAGCGAAACCGCGAGTGTAAACACAGCGCCGAAGTTGGTGAGAAAGTCCTTGTGGTTCAGCGCATATCCGGCCTGCGAGCAGCCGTCAGACGGGCATCGAACTCTTTACTCACACGACGACGAAACTTCGTGCGAGGGCATCGGTGCACGCACAGGAGTGGTTTGCTGCGGGGTGGTTGCCTCAAAGAGAATGGGTGGCACGAGGTACAGGAAAAAGATTGTGTCGAACTGCGCATACAGCTCTTCGTAGCTTTCCCCGCCTGCCATTAGTTCGCCCCCGCGATAAGCAGATACATGAAGTGCGAACTCCTCTTTCAACGATGATAAAATTCGATCGGAGGTGATGGCTGCAACTAAGCGAAGGAAATGGGAGGAAGTACTGCATTAGACGCGAAGGGAGGGCAATCACATAGTGGCATCGACGCGATGAACCCGAGCGCAATTGCCAGCACCGAGTCGTTGCTAAACCTGCCAATAAGTGAAGCAAGGCGCACAGTGAACAGGGGCCTGCCCATACGTGATGCAGGGCGCACATTGAACTGGTGTAACCCAATATCAGCTTTCAGAAGATGTCAAATCGACGCACCACAGAGCAACGCTTGCTAGATGTTTGCTAGGTATCTAGGCGCGTTGTGAACACCATTTCGGAAATCGGAGCGGGGCTGGAATCGGACGACTAGATGCAAACGCGTACAGCAGAGTCGGCTCACCATAAGTCGTTGTTGAGGCGCTGTGCTATGTTCCCAAACAGCGCGCAGAGGAAAACGATGACAGTTATTCCGGCCGTGACGAGAGCATATTGTTCATCGACCATGCCATCGCTCACCGTTTGCGCTGCCCAGCCGAAAAACGGCATGACGCACCCGCGCCCCCGCGGATGCAGGTCGGAGGTTTTTTTTCCGTTTGACCAGTTTATTCATGCAGGGAGTGCGTGGTCGCAACAACATCTACCAAATAAATCTGATGCCCTATTCACGTTCAGATCTACGCGGGCGCTACCCTCGAGAGACATTTGAGGCCTGGCGCGGGGCTTTTTCGCTGGAATTCCCCTTCACGCGGAGCTCGATGCACATTCTGCGGCCGCAGGAGCCAGCGAGGTGGAAGTCAGCTCACTATGGCGCAGTCCCAAGTTGCGAATAACGATACAAGCTGCACGATACGGTCATCCGCAAGAGCGCGGGCAGAAAAGGCAAAGGAGGCAGACTGACCGCGGGCACGCGTACTGCTTCTCAAGGTGAGCAGCGAGGGTTTTGTCCCAGAAGCCCTGAAACATGACCTCGTTCACACGGCCGCCGTCCTTGGTTGGTGTCGACTCGAAAGTCGACGCAGCCGCAAACACCTGCCGCCGCACCGCTCTCAGTCAACCGCGGCTGCAGCATGGGGCGCCCGCGGCAGCGCTCACAGCTGCGGTAGCACAGGCTCGTGAACCTCCTTCATGTCGCTGGCGAACGTCTCGGAATCGATGCCAAGCAGCTCCAATCCCCGTACCAGTGTGACCTGACAGCACCTCGTCAGCTTCTCTCCCGACGAGGCAGCTGGGCTTGCAGGGGGCGATGCATGGCGCTGTTCCCAGCGCGGGCAAGACCTTGTGCCCGCGTCTGACCTCCGTGCGGATCGACACACCCGGACAGAGCGGAACCTTGACGCCCCCCGGGCCCTCTCGCATCCTGTGCACATTCGGATCCACATGAATGTGACGTCTAATGCTTTCATTTGGTGTGGCTGTGCCTCCACGCTGTCAGGCACCTGCACTTCGCTTCGCCATCCCCCGGCGATGATGGGGGAGGGCGGGGTTGGACTTTGCAGGAAAGGTGGAAGGACGCTTGAGGGAGCCGCCTGTCATGCGGAAATAGGGCTGTAGCCGCTGCTGGAAGAGCTCCGAGGCCTGTGCCGCGCGGGCGCTCGCATGAGACGCAACGGTTCGAGACACGGGCCCGGAGACGACCCTAAACGCAGGGCGGTGAGCGAAAAGGGTTCAGGGTTTAGGTGAGGGCGGGACCTTGGAGCGAGGAAGGTGGGTCGGGAGCGGGGCGACGCCGTCGGGCTGCGGCGGAAAGAGGGCGTCGCAGAGGAAGGGGTCCAGCACGAGCCGGGAGGGGTTGGTGGGGTCCACGAGGCACTCCCGCTCGATGTACTCTTTCAGCGCCGCCTGCTCCGCGCCCGCCCGCGACGGCCCCGCGTCAGCTGCGCTGCAGCCCGCGCGCGGAAAGGCGCCGCCGCGGTTGCCCGGCGGGCACCTTGCACTCGTGGATCGGGTACAGCGCTTCCGTGTCTTTGGGGAAGATCACGCCTGCACAGGCCCGCCTCATTTGAGCCTTCAGGCAGGGCGGGACTGCCTGTTGGCCATCCCCATCGCTAGACTGGCGGGCGACAGGGCGCGGCGGGCTGGCGCGGCACCCTGCATCGTCGCGTGCGGGCGGAAGAGTTCTTGCACGACGATGGGTGGAAGCTGCCGCGAGCAGCCCGCTGCGTCAGAGCACAGACCCATCCTTTCGGGAACCCTCGACGCAGCTAGGCGCTGGGGCGAAAGTCGCTTCGTCTGGGGGAAGTGGCCGGGGCGAGGGCCGGCACTTTTGCGGCGGCAGGTCGCGACGCAGCGGCAGCGGCCTGGGAGGCAGCAGCCTGGTGTCCGCCCTCACTCTCTCCTGCTGGATACGGCGCGTACGCCCGCAGCAGCGCGTGGCCCCGGTTAAGCTCCATGACCTGGCCCGCGCCACCAGTGCGCGTGAGCCCGCGCGCCGGCGCGCCGCGAGCCGACCCCGCTTCCTCGGCATGGCGCGGCGCAGGACCTTAGTGACGCCATTCTTGGTCGAGAGCCGAAGCAGGCCCTCACGCTCCATGCTGCCCGCGTGCCGCAGCTGTCAGCTTGCTGGGCGGATCAGCCGACTCCTGCGCTGCGCGCTGTACATGCAGCTGCGCAACGTCACGGAGCGGGCGAGCTGCGGCAGCGGGGGGTGCCACGCACTCTCGCACCTGGCAAGGAAAACGGACGCTTTCTTGAAGGAGGACGCGGACACATCGATCCAGCATCCGCGCCGCCGCGCACGGAGCACCATGGCGAACAGCGCGCTGGCCTCGAGCGGAAGCTCCTTGTCCTTGATCTGATCAAGGAGGGAGTGGCGGCACGCGCGTCAGCCCCTCGCGAATCGGTCCCCGCGGGGAGCAGGGGTGTGCCTGCGTTTTGATCGCCTGTAGCAGGCAGTCGGTGAGCAGATCGTCCATGCTTGCCCCGCCCGCGCCCTCCACCTCGCCCTGCCCTGCGTCCTCCACTTCCAGCGCCGCCACTCCCTCCTCTGCCCCCGTGTCCCCTGCATTCGCAGCCCTTCCGTCTCCGTTCGCACCGTCTACCTCTTCTGTGGGTTCCACGCAGCCCTCCAGGAAGCCTGCGTTCGGCGCCGGGACGGCGGCGGCGTCGCACAGCGAGTCGCCGTACACCTGGAGCACTTCCACAACCCGCCCGTCGTCGCCCTCCGGCGGCGCTGCGGGGTCGAAAAGCGCCACCCCCACCGCAAGAGGTGCCGCGTTCCCGCGAACCTTGATCGCCACCAGCGCGCCAGGCGCTATGCTCGCCTGACTCTCCGCGCCGCGCGAGCGTCAGCCCCCATGCAGGCGAGGAGCCTCCATGCAGCCGCGCCGTTCGCAGAGGGGCGCGGCGCGCGGTGGACGCGCCTGGGACATGGCACGGACGCCGGGCAGCATGAGGTCTGCCCCTCCGCACAGAAACTTGGACACCGCCGGATGCACCTGCGCGCGCGCACAGCGATTCGTCAGCGCTCCAGCGGGCGCGCCAGATTCCCCGCTCCGCCGTGTCCGCGCCACCCAGTGCCGCCCGACCGCTCGGCGACGCTCGGCGGGGCGTGTGGCGACGGGGCGGGGTGGGGCGGGCGGGCGAGCCTCAAGAAAAGGGAGCGCGTCCGGCACGCCCCAGAGCGCCATCACAGTCGGGAAGAGCCGCCCGCGCCCGTCGTCGACCGCCACAGGCAGCGTCTTGGCAAAGAAAACCTGCGCGCCACCAGTCAGGGCGTCCCACGCCGCGTTGTGGGCACGGGCCGCAGGGATGGACGGTGCGGGTCGATGTGCGGGGACGAACCTTTGCCTTGGAGCCGCCCCACGCGAGCTTCTTCTCCCAGACGTCCGCTTTGTGCGGGATCAGCGCGTCGGCGTCCAGCCCCGGGGAGAGATCTGCACAGCACAGTCGCGTCGGCACGCGTGAGCGGTTGCATTGGAGGCGTCGCCGGAGTCTGATCAGTGATCAATACCAGCGAGATCCTGCCGCAGCTTTTTCAGCGCCTTGCCGCCGACGGCGGTCTGCGCCTTGTACTCAACCTGCTCCGTCAACAACCATCCGCTCAGTCAGCCACATACCAATGTAAGGTTTGACCGGTGTACTGCGAACGGTGTGATTCAAGAGAATCTTACGGGTCATGTTTGCACTGTTCGCCGTACAGCGATGGGGGTGACACCAGGAGCCCGTGGCGTGAACGTGCAGTGGCGTGCGAGACAGGGATCGGATGCTGCTCTGCTTGTGGGTTGAGAGCTGGCATGCGGGGAGCGCCTACCTTTTTCTTGAACATGATATCAGCGTGTGTCCCTGCTCGCTTCCAGCGACGAGACACAGCACACACGCCTGGTGGGCTACCACCCTGCCGCTCGCTTCCCCGGAAGGTGGATGGAGGCCTCCGCTCCGGGGAACTCCATGATGATGAACTGCCGGCCCGCCTCCGATGATTCCTGCGAACAGCATCTCGCTGCAGAGTGAAGGGAGGGGAGGGGAGGGCGAAAGCGTGCCGCGGGATGAGCCCTCGATTCGCGCCACGCAGCATTTTTCTTCTGGTGTGAACTCCGCCCTAACATCACAGACCCTTGCCGCTTCACCCAAAGCTGCGGGCATAGCAGCAGAGTCGCTAAGGCACCTCAAGCTTGCAGTCACAGGAACGGCAATCGCAGGTGACAGTCGCTTCGCTCTCTTTCACTCTCGCGTCTCTACCGCCAGGTTTCATGAGCCTGACATGCATAGTGTTGCTTCCAGACGATGCGCCCTGACCAGCCGCTCTGCGCTGCATTGTGGCAGGTTACGAGGAGGAGCTTTTCTGTCCAGCGGGGACCTGCCTTGCTCCCAAGGCCAACGTCGCGCCGGAGTGGGGCGGCGCCAGGTGTGCATCGCGGCTGTGCCCTGTGCGCTGCACACTGAAGCTGCGTTGCTCTAGACTCGTATGACGATATTACCCCTGCCGTTGTTCGCTTTGGGTAGACTGGACTCTTTACGCGCATGACGTTTTTACCCTCTGCCGGCAGACTGGCAAGATTCGAGTGTCGCCCCGAGAACGGCGAGGGCGAGGTGCGTATGCGCGCTGAGGACCAGGACTGGGAGTGGCGCGCACAGGGTGCTCTCGTCTTGCAATGCACACTAAGAACCGGTCCGATGGCCCAGCTATGACGATGAGATTTGGCCCGCTGCCGCAGGTGACGGCGCCACGGCCGTGGGGTGAAGAGATCGATCCAGCAGTGAAGGAGAGGTACATTGCAGAGGGCCTACACACGCGCGCATGCCCTAATCACAGTACATCCCAAACCCTCTGCAGCCCGCCACGATGCCGGTCCGCGCCTTGGTCCGAGCGTGCCTGGCTCCTGAGGGTAAAAGGCTTGTCCTTCTTTCCGCAGGTGAGTTATGAGAGCTGTCGCTCGAGAGCTGAGCTCAAGATGGATGTATGGGCGACACAGAATCGAATAATTTGACTCTCTGTGCAGCTTTGCCGTCATCGCAGCGCAGCATCGGTTCCGAGCGCGTTGTGCGTGCTTAGGATAGCGATCTAATCTTCGAATTAAAAGCTCTCGATTTATGCACGCAACCTCCGGCATACAAGCCGGTATCAGCGCTGCGTTCGCAAATCGCTGGTGTGAGGTCTCGAGCAGCTGCCAGTTGAGGTTCGACAAGAGTGGAGAGAGAATGAGCTTCTTGCCGAGATTCTTGAATGTCTTCTAGATGTACCTAACATTTGGCGAGAAGTAGGGAGAATAGATACGTTTAATGACAAACAGTCACAAATCGCAGAGCGGAAAACTGACGGCGGGCGGGGGGCGGGAGACTGCAGCAAAGAAGCCGCATAACAACAAGGTCCCAGGCCCACACCACTAACGGGACTCGAGCACGTGGGCGGCGGGAGCCGGGGCAAAAGCCCCGAGCCCACACCGGGCCCGTGCGCGGGATCGCGATAGCAGTGAGGAGGCATAGGGCGCAGCCCAGTGCTTCCCAGTGAGCCGTGTAGCCGGAGTCGAGCGAACGTCGCGCCGCGGCGCTGCCGTATGGTTCGCCGCTCCACAGGAGGTCGCCTGCAGGCACGACCGCGAGCACACCTTCCAAGTCGAAAACGTCGGAGCGCAAGCCTGCAAGAGCGCGATCGACGATTGCGTTCGCGCACGCTTGTCCCGCACACGCCGAGTCGCGCTTGCGGTGGTCGTCTCAGCGCTCTTCTGAAAGATCCTCCCGGGCCTTGCAGTGGCCGCAGCCATACCTGTCGAATCTGAACCAGCCATAATTGTTTTTGGCACAGTTACAGCACTCTCCGCACTCAATGCCCTCGTCGATGCAGAACATGTCGCTAAAGTCGATGCCCTCCGCGAATGATTGCTCCTTCACTGCTGGATCGATCTTGTACCCCTCCTTCGCTGCTGGATCGATCTTGCATCATTGCGATAATGATGTATGATCGGCAACCGCCCCGCAGTCGCTGCCGCGCAAGGCCGAGACAGATCCTGCTGGAGACGACGGAATGCCCAATATTTGTTTGCAGTCCCGGGACGTGACGGCCCCCCCGTTGTCACGTCCCAAAAAACGTTTTAACCAGTTGGGGAACGATGCGCGCTCCTCTGCTGGTCGGCCTACCACGCCCGTCTCCCAGCGCGAATGCGGCTTGAAAATACTCTTTTGCACGCTCTAGCATATGCATGCTGTTGGTTTCTGGTGCATGTTGGAAGATGGGAGACCTTGGTTGTATCAGAGCGCATCATCGCGGATCCGGGCCGCGGCGGGGCCTTCGGGCAAAGCATCTTGCTGTAGATGTGCCAGAAATGGTTGCTGAGACGATGACAAACTGATGAACACGCTGAGTTTAGACTGGGGGGGGGCTTGGCGGGAGATTCCGTGTGAAATTCTGCGATCCGGCCCGCGCCTGATGACGCAGCCCTGGTGTCTGACACGGGCAGCGATTGACAGAAGATCATCGCTCTCGCCGCTGTTGGCGCGGGCCACGTCGCTGCACTTCATGCCCCCGCAGACCTCAAGCTCAACGCTCGCACGCATGTTGCTGCATCCGCCGTCATGCGCCCCTCTGAGCGGTCAGCCCCAACCCAACCGCGCGTTTGCACTTTGTCCCCAGGACTCCGGTATCGTCTCCCTGGAACGGAGCTGTGTGCCGCCTATGCCGTCAGGCAGCCTGAGTCTCCGACCATGCACGTCGATGCGGCAGGCTGGCGCCGCGAAAGCCTGCTGGCGCTGCGGCTGCCTCTCATACAGCCAACCTCGCTCTGCGGGGCGGAGGCGAGGGCGCGCTCGTCGGTGCCGCCCAATTAACCCCGTCTTGATTCCGCCCATCGCTTACACACGCGACCTGATCGGGCCGATACTTTCGCTTTCTGAGGCGATCGACATGAGCGAGGGCTGGTGCAAATGGACTCCGCAGTGCCTTGTCTCTATTCCAACAAGTGGTCTTCGGTGTTGGCAGGAATGGTCTTTGCACTTTTCAAGGCCATCGTCGGTTCTGGAATCCTCTCCCTCTCCTCCGCGGTCTGCCCCCTCGACCCTCGACGCTGCAATTCTGGCAGTTTTGCTCGCAGCTCTAGAGCATTTTTGTCCGATGGATGCCTCGGTGCAGCCCCTTGCGCTCAGCACTGGCCTCGCAACTCCTCGCAAGTAGGTCGCGGCGTGGACAAACGACAGGTCGCTGCTGGTCCCTGCCGCCCTCGCATCCATCCTCTTCGCCGTGATCTCTGCGTGCGCCCCCTCACAAAACCCGTTGTCTGCGGCTCCGCTCTGCACGAGAAGGCACAGCGTGCTCCGAGGGCGCTCGGCAACCACGAACCTGTGTCGCCGCACTCGCTGGTTTCTCACAGCGTCGTGCCGCTGATCGCGCGGCGCGAGGCAGATACTCGTACTCGCTCGTCGGTCTTGTCTGCGACATGACTGGCGCCACCACCTACCAGGCACGCACCCATGCGGACCTCGCCACTGCCCGTTCTCTGCCAGCTGCTCGCAGCGTGTGTCTGAGTGATCCACGCCAGCCATTGGGCGCCGTTGCCTCCTCCTTCCCTAAAACCTAACCTCTCTCCTCCCTTCCCCCTGTGTAGAACGCGTGGGAGCGCACGGTCGGTGCAAGCACCGCGTGGATGCCGGCGTTTGCCGTGGTTTCGCAGACGGCCGTTGCATGCATCTGCTACATGATTATCATGGGCGACCTCGCTCGCGACGTGGCTGCTGCATGGAAGGTGTTGCCCCTTCTCTCGGCTCCCCGCGCACCTCTTCTGAGCTAAATTGCTGTCTGGCCCGGCCCTCGCCCTCGCACTCCGGGCGCCCGCTTCGATTTGAGCGCGCGGGCCGCTGCAGGTGCGTGGCTTCTTTGCTGAGCGCAACAATCTGCTGGTCTCGCTTGCCTCCCTCCTCGTGCTGCCGCTGTGCATGCTCCGATCCTTCGCCGCCCTCACCTACACCTCCATGCTCGGCGTCATGGGCGTCCTCTACACCGCGGCCTTCATGACCTTCCGTTGGCTGTCCGGCTCCTACGCCCGCGGCGGGGAGATGTTCGACGCTATCAGGACCAAGCCAGAGTTCGGCGGGCGCTTCCAGCCCATCAAGACGCTCATCCTCGTCGCCACGCTCAACACCGCTTACCACGCGCACTACGACGCCCCCAAGTTCTACCACATCATGGGCTCTATGCAGGCCGGCACCCCGCCCGCCGCCGCGCGCGTCTCCGCGGCACGTGGCCCCTCACGCCGCGGCGTGACGGGCCAGCGCGGGGGCGCAGGCTTTCAACAAGCTCGTCTACATGGCCTTCCTCGCCGCCGGGGCGGTGTCGTCCCTCTGCATGACCGCGGGGTTCCTCACCTTCGGCGGCAGCTCCGATGGCCTGATCCTCAACTCGTATGCCAAGGTGCGCCTCTGCCCGTGCGGCGCAGCTCTCGCGAGCCCGGCAGTCTCGGAGCGGGGGAGCGCACAACAGCCTCGAGACCAGCCTGTTGGCTCACGCGCTTGCCCCTCTCTCGTCTGGCAGAACGATGAGCTCGCGCTCTTTGGCCGCGTCGCCATCTTCGCGTCGATCCTCTTCGGGTCCGTTGCGCCCAGACCCCGGTTTAGGGTTTAGGACCTTGTGTCCTGACACGTGACCGCGCGCGCACGATTGATGTGCTGCACTCTGGTCGCGTGCGCGGCCCCGTGCATCCTGAGGCGGGCCTGCGATCCTTTCCCCTGAGATGTGCGCGCGCGACCCGCAGCTTCCCGCTGGTGTTCAACGGCTTCCGCACCGGCGCCTTCACGATGGCGGGCGTCGCGGCGCCCTCCCAGGCAGCAAAGGACCTCTTTGCCATCGCCGTCGTCGCCGTCTCCTGCGGTCGCGCCCGCCACCGCGCCACCGCCCCGCCCTGCCGCCCCGCGCCCGCCCCGCCCCGCCGCGCCCTGCCTCGCAGGATCGCGCGCGCCGCGCCTGACGCCGCTGGCGCGCCGCGGGCGGCAGGCATCGCCCTCGTGCTGACCGACCTCGGCTTCCTCGCCTCCTTCGCCGGTCCCCGCTTCCCCACCCACCCTCCCTGAACCCCCCAACCCACGAAAGCTCGGAGCGCGTCCGAACCCGAAGCC
>ENA-UOXV01005764-UOXV01005764.1-marine-metagenome-genome-assembly--contig:-NODE-5764-length-13374-cov-6.526841_pt1 | contig 13374 bp, 16 predicted proteins | sample MGYA00238165_ERZ766961 | MGnify/ENA primary metagenome ERZ766961 (study PRJEB28924, sample SAMN03173240) | marine metagenome | biome: Marine; feature: Water; material: Subsurface seawater | place: North... | reverse complement strand
AGGACTCGCATGGCGGCATTTTTGGCTTTATGGGTGGAGACAAGAAGGAAGAGAAGAAAGAGAGCAAGGACTCGCATGGCGGCATTTTTGGCTTTATGGGTGGAGACAAGAAGGAAGAGAAAGTAGGGGGAAAGGAGGTTTGGAATCGACAACCCATACCCACTGTGAAACTGCTGTTAAGACCCACATTTCCTGTATCCTTGAGGCTTCCGTCGGGTGCACAATACAGAGCCTACTCTTACAATTATTGGGGCTATACCAAACAGGAGAACGGAGGGCTGTTTGGCATGTTTGGACACAAAGAGGACACGCACAAACAAGCGCACGGTTGGTTCTCAGGGATGAAACAAGACGTGAAAAATGACGCGAAGAAGGAGTGGTGGGACGTCTTCCCCGAACGCAACGAAACATCCAAGAAGAAGGCGAAGCGTGAGCTCATGAAGGCTGCCGTGAGCTACCAGTACCACAAGGCGGAACCCTGCCCGAATCCCACGGCGAACGGGCTGCTATTCTGCAGCCGCCCATGTGCTGAGACGTAACCCACGCGGCCAGGTGGAGGACAAGATCTCGTCGGCAATCAACAAGGACAACGACGAGCACCATGGTCTCTTCGGCGGGAAGAAAAAGAAGGTTCGGCGCGCCCACCAGACCCTGCTCGGAACATGCTGTGCAACTGCGGCGCCTGACACCTCAAGACTTCAACAGAAGCAGGTGTCCGGGGACGGCCTACTGCCATGGGAGAACAACAAGCCCTCGGACGACAAGTGGCTCAACAACGACGTGAGCGCCCTTCCCGCTTCTGCTGCGGTTTGTGTCGTGGCGCGCCTCAGCACCGAGTCTGGTTTCGAGTGGGCTCATTCATGTGCTGCGCAGTTGAAGACGCCCGTCGACGGGCTTTTCGACCTTTGCTCGGTAGATGACCGCAAAGCAGGGAAAGGGGGGAAGATGAAGTGATGCCAGGAGGAAGTGATGCAAGAGTTTTTGCGCAACGCTTGATCTCGCCGATTCGTCCACGGCATTCGCGAGTGGAGGTCGTGTACTACGAAGAAACTGCGTTCGCGAGCAGGTGGCGCGCATGCACTGGACAATGGCACTTGCAGTGTCAGCTAGCAAGCCTTGCAATTCAGCTTCACAACGAGCAATACGGGTACAGTTTTTGTGCGTGCTCCCTGCGAGCATGCGATGAAATGAACTGCCATGTCTACGCAGTGCATGGTTGAGTCCTGTAACTTGCCACTTAGACCACCGAACCCCCGAAGATCCGACGGGACAGCCCTCGTGAATCCTAAATCCTCTCTCGCATGACGCTTAGTTAGGCCCTGAAGTAAGCTCACGAGAGGAAGCCAAGGGTGTTGCCGTTGGTCTTGGCCTGGCGGATCAGACTCTGGCGCATCTGCGTGAGCGATGCAGCAGTTCAGGTGCACGCAGACCCGACAAAAGGTGAGGAAAGAATTCGGGGTAGAGGCAGATCGTGGTTCGAAAAATGTCAACGTCAGCTTGGGAGGTAAAGATGCTGTGCCACGAGTGACTAACGGGGGTAAAAGCACCTGCTTGGGCACACCGGCGTAGTTGCAGAAAAAGGAGATGGCTTGCGAGTGGAGCGTGATGCCCTGCAGCGACAGGAACAAAGAGTGAGCGGCCAAACGTCCAGAATAACAATAATCACGCCAATGTGCCTGAACCTTCTCTCATGCTTCTCTCGTGCGTCAGCAGCGCCACGGACACACGCGCCAGAGCATCCTCACATCATAAATTCCCGAGAACAACAGCCCCAGGGTGGACAGCGCCAAAACTTGCAACGGCATTCTGGAAAACTACCGGGAACCCTGGTGTTGGTCTGCAAAGGCAGCAGAATGCAAACTGCTGGCCGTTCGGGCTCCCCATCCCGACGCACCAAGTGACACGCTCCACAACCGACAGCCCAAGATCCGAGCTCAACAGTGATCACGCAAAACATCTTTCGCTGGCGTCTCTGGTCAAGCACTCTTCCTGTGCGGCCGCACGGCACGGCGGCCACCATGGGCAGCGTCGGGGGCTGCTGAACCTTGCCGCGGAGCTGGTTGAACTGCTTCTCGCCGACAACAGCACGGACAGCCACCACCGCGGGGGTGAACGGTCCGTTCGCTGCCTGCTTACCCATCATGGTCGGCCCCACCACCTTGGAGCTCTGCGCAAGAGATCCCCCACTTCAAAACAAGCTCTGCGCTCCGCGGTCCACCCAGCGGCAGCGCCGGAGAACACAGACACCCCAAGGAATCCACATTTTGAACAGTGAATATGTGGGGTGCATGATTCGCACCTTGCTCTCAACAGAAGACGCGGCCACACCGCCCACGAATCCGCTCTGGCGGAGGGCAGCAGAGGTCGCGCCAGTCGCCGCGAAGCCCTGCACGGCACCCGGCGCCATCGAGGCGAGGAGCATCGCGACGGCAGCAGAAAGCCTCATCATTTGGTCTGGAAGGAAGTGGGGTAGTGTGTCTTCGAGCGTTCGCCTGCCCTGTTCGCTGAGCTCCGTGCTCTGGCTGAAGGAACAAGAGAGGGTTCGATTCAATCGGAAGACGCGTCCGGACGGCTTACATATGTTACCGCATTGTTCACCCCCACTCCGAGTGGAAAACTATCCAAAACCGCGTCGCTTCGTGCTTTTCCAGCCGCGAGAGTTGACTTTCTGGAGGTCTTTTCGACTTTCCGCCTCGCTTTCCTCAACGACACCTCGTTCGAACGGGGGAAAGCCGGAAAAAAATACGCTCGCGAGGCGGGCCCAGCTCACACTCCCGTGGAGCTGAAGCCAGCGCGGTTGGCAAGGATGGGCGTGGAAAAAGGGAAGAGCGGCGCAACGCTGCAGGTTCTCCCAGCAAGTTGCTCTTTGCGCGCCCCGAACGCTGTGGCATGCTGGAGGGTCGGTCGATGTGCGTACTGGGGTCGCCCCAAGAGTGGCTTCCCGTTTGGTGTTGCTGTAGTCACGGGAAGGGGGACGGCGGAGCGGTTCCCTCAAGTCGACATCCTCGCGCAGAGCTCAAAATCCGTTTTCAAACAGAGTGATGGCGCTCTAGTCCTGAAGGGAATCGGGTGGTGCATGCGTCTGGCAGCAGGCCTTACTCACGAGTGCGCTTTTCCACTAGGTACAACGTCAAACATGGGACACAGAAGAGTACCAGCGGAAGGCTGATGAGCGGCGCGAGGAGGCGGAGCGTTTGGAGGCGGAAGCGGATGCTGCCTCCCAGAAGCGCTTCTCAACCGCCATTGTCGAGCGAGACAAGCTTGACCTGAAACGCTCCCGTGCCGGCAATGAGCTGAATTTCAACAATATGGTCGGTAAGAGCATGGTTGTCACATCCAACACCCCGATGGCTCAGGGCGGCGGCTTTTACTGCACGGTCTGCGAGTGCGTCGTGAAGGACTCGATCTCCTGGCTTGACCACATCAACGGCAAAAAGCACAACCGCGCGCTTGGCATGAACCTTCGTGTTGAACGATCCTCCCTCGAAGACGTCCAGTCGCGTCTCGCAACGCACAAGCCATCAGACCGCCGTGCAGCTGCCAAGGCAGCGGATGGCTCGGCCACTTCAGCCCTCGACGAGCTCGACGCGCGGATCGAGAAGCTCAAGCAGGAGGAGGAGCTGCAGATTGAGGCGCGTAAGGAGAAGAAGCGCCAGAAGAAGGGCGAGGCAGAGGCCGAGAAGAAGGCGGGGCTGGCCGATGGCTTCGAGGAGATGATGGGTTTCGGCGGTTTCGGTGGTAAGAAGAAGTAAGGCGCTTCGAAGGTTGACATGGATCGTGGACTGTGTCGAGTTGAACCAGTTGTAATGTAACACAGGGTGCACTTCACAGTGGCTACAACCTACACTTCAGAGCAATTTGAAGGGTTTCGGTGATCGCGTAGGTAACGCTGGCGAAACCTGTGGCCACTGGGGGTGGCCACTGCGAAAAATCATTTGAATGAATCGAGCATGCAGTTTCAAACTTCTTTTAGTTCCACTCTTCATCCACCAACACATTAGACACTTTTAAATCCGCGAAATTCCGAGTCACAATCACCACTCTACAAGCACCTCTTCCTCACAAGCTGAGCACCCCTCCACCACAAGTCTTCCTTTCTGTGCCTCCCATCTTCAAGCGCTGTTGGGACAAACATACTGCGCGCGAGCAGCCACACCTGGCTCAGCACAGCGTCCGCCAAACGCATTATCTACTTCTCGGCGAGGAGCGAAGCGGTCTTCGGGGCCTTGAGGAAAGAGTTGAGGTGGGAGCCCTGGAGAACGTCCGAAGGAGTCATTGAAGACGTGTAGTTGAGGATTAAAGTGCACAAAAAGTGTAAGCAACTCGAAATTAAGTCCGGTTATTCGCTCTATGACGGTACCACACCTGGTCGTGCTCAAAGTGGTTCAGGAGAGACTTGGAGGTCGCGAACATCGAGGTGTTGCTGATGGTGGCACCACGGTCATCATACTCCGAGGAGCGAACACGAAACAGCGTCCTGCTCGCCGTGGAAACCCATATCAGAGCAGACATAAAGCATGCGGCACGGCAGCTGCAAGTCCAATCCGTTGCATGCGGGGTGGGCGGGTCGAGCGGGACGCACTTCTTCTTCTTTGATGCAAGGATAGTGGTGTGGAGAACTTCGAACCTGCGCAGACCAAAGGAGACGGTGAAATGGTGAATTCGCTGCTGAAGACACCTGGGTCTTGGACACTGACGCTCTGCATCGTGGTGCAGAGCTGGGGGACATCGCTTTGCTTTCACACTACACCGTATCGGATATGCAGCCCGGCCGCAGAGCACGCTGAAAGTTTGACGAAACGTGCTGATTCAAAAGGGGGGGGCTGGAAAAGGCCGGGCCGTCGTTGTGGCGGACGCACATTCTATGGCGGGTCGAAAATAGTCGGGCGTTCCACCCTCATTTTTGACGATGCAATTTTACCTTCGTTCGGTAAATCCGCGGAGGTTGACGTTTTGATTTTGATCGAACATTCGTAATCCACGCCCACTCCCATCCCGTCAGCGTCGTCCCGGGATCACCGCGCGACGTTTCAAGAGAAGAGGGCGCCAGTGCCTCCCAGGTGAGCTGTGCTTATCCCAGAAAGAACGAATCCGCCTCGCATGTCCACCGCGGCCGGTCGCTGGGGCCCCATGGTGACCGGTGGCGCGCTGGGTTCCGTTGTGGACGCGGAACTAGCCTCTGCGCAATCTTTTCACGAAGCAGGCCAGCGGGTGCGTGGAAATGTAACGTCTTATAGTTATATGATTCCGCTCACCATCATTGTGATCGCAGATTGCCGAGTAGCATCCTCTCGCAGAGCGTGAGCTTCAGCCGGAGGGAATCCACGATCAAGACGGGACCCTCAACTAGACGCCGGACTTTCACTGCACGGATGGAGGCTTCGTCCACAGCGCCCTCCAAGCTCTCGCTCGACGCTGTGCGCAGGCGTGTGAGCGATCCTGAAGATAGGGACGCCAAGACTGTGCGATTCCGCGGGAATAATGGTGCGGCTGAAATGGCTCACTTCAAATCGTTGGGGTCGCCCGCAAGCAATCCCGAGCCGCTGTCGCCAGAGACGGTCCAGATGGCTGAAGGCACGCCTGAGGTTGTAGCTGGACACACGCTACCTGAAGAGTGTGGAGATGAGGTCCGCGAGTCGGTCCAGAGCGTGCCTCTCAATGCAACCGCCTGTAATTCTACCCGCTCGACCGCTACGCGAACTATCTTCGGTATTCCCGAAGACTGCTTCCACAAAATCCTTACGTATTTGCCTCTCAAAAATCTCACTACAGCTGCTCAAGTCGATCGACAGCTTCGTCGCCAGGCTTCCTGCAACACTCTCTGGAGGGAGCTATGCATTTCCGACTACGGACCTGACGCTGAGCTGATAATGGAGAGACACAAGGAGGTCGTCGACCCGGCGCATCCGACTTTCTACAGAGAGCTGTACCGCTCTATGCTCCGCTACGAAATTGAGCTGTATTTTACCACTGGCCCTCGTGCCAACGAGGTCATCCGCGTGAAATGCTCACATCAGACTGCGATTGGCCGTTCCCGCCAGAATGACATCTGCATTCTCCAGGTGTCCCTGAACCTCAAGACGCATTAGTCAAAAAATGTGCGCCTTATACTGTATGTCTGATTTGTCGCGTACTACGCGCCCCGCTGCCGGCAGCTGAGTGACCTGTATTTCCTCAGGATGAGATGGTCTCGCGGAAGCACGGGGAGATCATCTTCGAAGGGAAGCGATACTGGCTGCGCGACCTGGGGAGCATCAACGGCACTTTCATCAACACGGTTTGTCCCCCAATGTCCTGGTAGGTTTCTAGATATGATGGTCATCCAACGCATGGACATCTTCGAGGCTCACTTCTGAACTCTGTCGATTCTGCGAGCAGAAGCAGATGACGCCTGAGCAGGGCAACGTTGCCTTGACCACCGAGGATGAAGTCGAGATGGGCAACTCAATCTTCACAATTCGTCTTGCTGCTCCGAGGGAGACCGAGGAGGATGACGCCAGCGACATTGAAGCGGAGATCTGCTCGAACCAGGACGTCGCACAGGATGGGATGGATGTAGAGGGAGCTCCCGTATACGAGGGCGAGGGCGAGGACGAGGACGAGGACGATGAAGGGCGGGATCACGACGACATGGATGTAGAAGATGGTGAGGAGGGAGATTATTTCGACGAGGATCACGAGCAGTCTGAAGAGTTCTAGACTTTTCCTGCCCTCGCCTTGAGACTTACGCAGTCTCTGTAGTCTCAGCGTGCTGTGCGTGTTGACTGTAGACACATTAGCTTGGAAACCATTCCACACCAGGGAGCGGCCATGGTTCGCCCTGTACAAACAATGAAGATTGCTTGAAAGCATATCTGCCTCTATCGGTCATCGAGGCCGGCGCTACTTGAACCTTAACCCGAAGCACCGTCCGCAAAACACGCGGTGGGTGCGAGGAATCTCTCAAAGTAGGCGGCCTGAATCGCGCGCGCTTCCTCACGCGAAGTGTATGGAGGCGCTGTCGGACTATACAGAACGTCGACTGCATCCCGCATCACGGCAACAGAGAACCCCCAGCGTTGCATGTTCGCCACTCCGATCCTGCGCGCAAACCGTTAGGTGCGCAGACCGCAGCTAAATGCGATCGCGAAGTGGTGGAGCAACTATTCGATAAGGTTCGGCGCGCAGGTGTATCACCTGCAGGTCAGAAGGCACTGGTTCGCAGGGAACCCGGCAAATAGGAGTCGACGGACGCCACGCACGCGCAAGAAGGAGAAGGCCTCCTCTGGATTCGCCTGCAGCGGGTCCAATCTTAGACCGCACCATTCCGCTCGCGCGCACTACCGGCTGCGACCGCGAGTCGTAGCAGCGACAAACCGCTGCATGGCGAGGGGCGCAGACAAGCCGCTAATAGAATAAAGTAAATTGAAAAACTAGTTTGGCCTGAGGCCGGGGCTCGCCTCGTCCACAACTGCGTCGAGCGAAGCGTCGACAGCGACGCCCGCCGCCGGCTGCTGCGGAGCGCGATGCGCGGGGGGGCGTTCGCCAGACGCACAGGTCCCAAAGATGTACGCTGCGCCGGGCGGCGAGTCGGCCTCGAGGGGGGCCGGGGGCAGGTCGCTGGCCCCGCGCGCCGAGTGCGGCGGCAGCTCGGCACCCGCCGTGCGCGCAGCCTGCCGCGCCCGTTCCCTGGAGCGTTCCGACACGCCGAGGTCAGCGCAGTGTGGAGCAGCTGTGGGGGTGGCGGGCATGAGGAAAGCTGACACGCGGCGTTGAGCCAGGCCAGAGAGGGCGGGCGGGCGGGTGGGTTCGCCTCGCAGGGTGGGCGGCGAACGAGCCGACAGCGTCCGTGGGGGAGTGGACCACTAGGACGCCCGCCCGTCTCGCCCACGCGGCCGTGCGATTCAAGAGGCCGTGGAGGGACCGGGTCGCGTTGGCGAAGGTGCCGCACCAGTGCGACTCCCACGCATTGACCAGGACCTGGCCCCAGGGCACGCACGCTTCATGGGGAGCATCGAAGACGATGGTGTGTTGAGAGCAATGCAGGAAAATGATGCTCGTCGTCGGGTCCCGAGGGCACCGGCACTAACCAAGGCTGTCTCGTTTGGCCGCCAAAATGCATCGAAGTCAACGACGCCCCACGCCGCCTGGAGCAGGAGAGGCGGGATGAGGCGGGACGCATCCGGCGAGCAATGCGGGTCCACAGAGCACGCGACGACCGGCAGGAGCGCCGCGGGTCGCAGGCAAGAGGGCGGCGACGAGCCAGCCGCGTAGCCTGGCGTCAGGACTTTTACGTCATGACTTTTAGTGGGCGGCGGGGCGTGCCTCGTCGCCGAGGTCGCCGCTCCACGTGAGCACCCCGAGCCTCATGCGGATGCGGAGCACCGCCGCTGACGCACACACCGCCTCGCCTCGTCCTACTCCGTCCCCGTGCGAGGGGCACCCGGACCCCGCGCCAGCATCCTCCGCTCCCGCATTGCTGCATGGCAATAGCTTCCCTCCACCCTGCCACGGCCCGTGGACGCCCGCATCCTCTTCCCACTCTGGGTGCCTGCGACGGAGCGAACACGGCTCAGGACGCGCGTTCGGCCGGAGCAGCCGGCGACGCGCTGCTTCGGGCAGGAAGCCGCACGCGCTTGGAGGCCATCCTCCCGACGAACAAATCCGCTCAGACAGCTGCTGCTCCGCAGTGACCTGGCGCTGGGGTGATGAGACCAGGTCGGACAGAGCGTCGAGCAGGCCCCACGGCGCTTCACGAGTAGGTGGCAAGCGCGAGGGTGGGCCACAGGTGCTGTACCGCCTCGAAGGAGAGCGTTCGCGTTGCAAGGTAGAGAGATCCTGCCCCACCTGCGACGTTACCCTCCGCCCCGGCGATGTCGACCGCCTGCATGTGGACCGATAGCGAATGCTTCCCGGGTGACACAGATAGCTGGATGGGGCAGACATTGCTGTGAGATCACTTTTTATGGCCCTCCACTGTGGGCAGCACACCACTTCGGGCAACCCTTCGCACGGATGGCAAAAGAGGGACCTGTGAGATATAGGAGTGAAGTTTGCTGCACGGAATGACCCCTGACACGCTGGGCACCCCGTTGAGCTGCAGCAACAGCCTGCGGTGCGGCAATCTCGTCAGCGTCCGTGAGCCGCGTAGCAACCTGCAAGGGGCGTGCTCAGGCTTCGCGGGGTCAGCCTGCAATCTCCAGAACACTGATCGTTCTCATCCACTCGCACTTTTAGTCCGTGCAAGTAAACCTGTGCTCGCGCATCCACGCGGCATCCTTTCAGTCATGATTCAGCGTTGCCTGGGTAATTCTGGGGAACCGAGGTCAGCCAGCATCGAAAACAAATTGAAGGCGCTCAGCGAACAGCAATTCGAGGGGTAGGGACCTCTGCTGTTGTTGGTTGTGAGCCGCGTGTGTGAGAACGTGGGTACAGAATCTGTATCGTTGGTGTGCTCCCGTTGCAACGGGCCGCCGCAAACGATTGGTCAGCGTGCGGCGATTCTCCTCCCAGCAGTTGGAGGCAGGTGCCGATAGCCAAAAAGGAGAGGGTAATCCGCATTATACGCGTAGCCACCTTCGAGGACCCCCCATGCACTCGGCACTCCCATGCATGAGAGTTCGGAAGAGTCGGAGTTCCCAGACCGCGCAAGAAACTGCGAGCACTTGTCAGAGATCCACTACTTTACGGCCCGAGAGGACGGCGAACAAGGGAGCCCGTGGCGAACCTTCTGCTGGCTGTTTCCGCTCTCTCTCTCTTCCTGTCAGGTCGGCTTTTGACAACTCGCTGCAGCACGGTCTTGGGCAATCCACTCAGCCGGAGTGCTGCGGCTTTATCAACGAAACACCGCATTGACTACGTTCCCGGGAATGCCACATATCAGCAAGGTTGCTTCGCCGTCTCGCTCGAAATCCCCCATACAGCTGGACGCCGGGCTCGGCGATCAAAAGCCAATTCTCCGGGGATTCGTGAAGAGTGAACCGGATTTAGGTTCGCCCACCCAGGGTGGTGCTGGCATCGCTGGTGGAGATTCGTTTCACAAGCGAGGGAAGGGGAGAAAGAGACAGGACACGGAGCAGACGCCACAGGCAGAAGAAAGTCTAATCGGGGTGCGCGTGCTAAAGAAGTTCGGAAACGTTTGGTATATCGGCACAGTTCAGTCCTACAAGCAAGAGTGCGGAATGTGGCGGATACTGTACGAGGACGGGGACACAGAGGATCTCAAAAGGGCGTCAGTGCTTGACATCTCTATCTCTGAGGTCGACGCAGGAAACGTATGCCGATTCCGTATTCATATCATGTCTATGTATCTGAGCTGTGAAATCGGCGAGGGCGGCCACCCTGGCTGCCCGTTTGGCACTTGATTCCCTGGAAGTCTATGTTGCCCCCGTGCCACATGACTGAGGTGTCGTGCACTCCCCCCCCACCATGGGCAGTTTGAATCGAATCGGAGACATGCGCCGCCGCCTCTACCGCCCGAGAATCACAAGGAGGGTGACGACATCCGGACTGCTAGCGAGGATGAGGGGGACGATGGAACCGCGATGGAAGCTGAAGCGCCGCCCAAGGCAAAGAGGCGCGGACGTGCACGCAGGGCCCTCGGGAGTGACAGGGAAGAGGGACTGAACAGCCAAGCTTCCGTTCACAAGGAGGGTGACGACATCCTGACTACTGGCGAGGATGAGGGTGACGATGGAACTGCGATGGAAGCTGAAGCGCCGCCCAAGGCAAAGAGGCGCGGACGTGCACGCAGGGCCCTCAGGAGTGACAGGGAAGAGGGACTGAACAGCCAAGCTCCCGTTCAGCGGAAGAGGACCAAGGCTGGCCAGACAAGTTCTCTCGACAAAAGGAGCAGGATCGGGCAGATCGTTCTCAAGGTCTTTGAGCCGCACGGTGCATACCTCGGCGAGGTGGTGCGGTACACTCGGCAATGTGGCCAATGGCGCGTGCGGTATGAGGATGGGGATTCGGAGGACCTGGAGGATGCAGAGATTGATGCCATTGCCATCAGCAAGCAGAAGTCGCAAAAAGTGAGGGCATCGCGCGATGCACCGCCTCCAGATCTCGAGTCGGTCGTCAATATGGATTCGCCGCCCCGGAGCGCCGAGGTGGGGAGTCGCGGGCGCAGTCGGGCGCGCCAGAAGCAGAGGAGAGAGCGACCGCGCAAGGTCAACGCTGTTGGAGCGGAGGCAGGTCAAGTCAACGAGGCCAGCTCACGTGCAGAGGAAGGCGCTGATGAAGGCGCCGCGGCAGAGGCCGCGAAAGCCACTCTGCCGTGTGACCGAGAGCTGTGCGTGGCGACGGAGATGGGACGCACAGAAGATGTGCGGCGCCTGCTTCATGTGCGGGCGGAAGTTGGCAGGGCGGGCAAGAAGGGGTATCCGCCTCTGCATATCGCAGCAAAGGCAGGGCATCTCAAGATAGTGCAAGTGCTGGTCGATGCCGGGGCTCCAGTGAGCGGCAGTACCGTCCAAGGGCGGATGCCCTTGCACCTTGCGGCAAGGAATGGTCATCTCGAAGTAGTGCGGTTGCTGCTCAAGACTGGCGCTGACGTAAGCGCAGGTGACTCCTCTGGATACACGCCACTTCACATGGCGGCCGAAGCCGGGCACTTAGACGTGGTCCTAATGCTACTGGAGTCAGGTGCATCGAAGGACGTCACAGACGCGGAAGGATTCGCGCCACTGGCCCTCGCTGCTGGGCGTGGCCACCTGGAAGTGGTGGAAAAGCTAATTGACGCCAAAGCGGATATCGAGTTGAAGAGCAAAGAAGGGACACCGTTGCATGAGGCCGCAAAGTGGGGGCAGGTGAGGCTGGTCCGGAAGCTCTTGGAAGCAGGGTCGAACATGAATGCAGTCGATTCTGAATCGCGTACTCCGCTGCATTCTGCGGTGGCTCGGTACCGCCTGGATATCGCGCGGATGCTCATCGACGCGGGGGCAGACAAGGACTCAATTGATTCTTCATCTAACGCCCCGCTGCACGCTGTTGCAGCAACGGGATGTGTGGAAATTGCACAACTTCTTCTCAAGACAGAGGCAAACATCGAGGCTCGAAATCGGGCAGGCTACACTCCCCTGCACGTCGCTTCTTTCCATAGTAAGTTAGAAGTGGCCACGATGCTCGTCAAGGCTGGGGCCGATAAGGATTCGCTGGATCACGAATGTTGCACTCCGCTTCATGTCGCTGCTGGGATGGGCCATCTCGAGATAGCACGGATGCTGATAGAGGCTGGGGGGAACACGGATTCTCGCGGAAAGCACGGGCGCACGCCGCTGCATGTGTCCGCGCTTGGTGCGCCGCACGCCCTCGAAATGATTGATCTTCTGGTCCGGGGAGGCGCAGACCTCAGCGCCACAGACCAAGACGACAAAACTCCTGAAGACCTTGCGTTGGACACATTTGCGAATTCAGGGTTCTGCGAGGGGCTGCGGGCGGCTCGAAAGACACGCAGCCTTGCGTTCGCTATGGGAAGCCACATGTCGCTTGGAGAGGCTTCGAAAGTGCGTAGTCTGCCTCCGAGAGTCATTCGGAAGATCCTGGAATCCTGCCATGCGAACAACAAATGAACAGAGGCCGGCTCAACGCTCTCGAGGTTCGGACACACATCATGTACAACTCGAGAGCACACATGGCGATAGTCATTGGACAGGAGATGTGTAGAAGTACCGCAGCGTGAGTAGAAAGAGCGTGTAGGTAGACGCGACTCTCGTGCGATGAGGTCTCTTCAAAGAAGATATCTGACACGATAGAGGGACAAACCTTGAAAACAACTGGTTCAGCTACTCGCTCCGGTGCTTTGCTCGCACCTAGCCCCTGGCGGCGATTTGCCGATCTGCACTGTCATGTCCTCTGCAGAGGCCAGTGCATCGCATGTCAGAGGATGTGACCGGCTAGCACATATAAGTCACACTCCCTACTAAGTGGATCAGTTCCATTTCCTTTACTCTCGTCTTCCCTGACGTGTCAGTACAGCACGTGTCACAGACCCGACCGACTGGTCGTCTCAGCTTAGAGGCCCTTACGCTTCCGCGCGGACTGGTCGTCTCAGGATCAGTCTCTCGCTGTTTTGATTTTTTAACCTCGCAGCTCTTCCGGGTCTTTTCTACGTACATATACCTAAAGCCCTCGCGCTTGAAGCCGTGCGTCGCCTCAGACTCAAAGCACTTCGAGTGACATGCGAACCTGGCGCTCCGAATTGCTCGTGTCTGGCTGACGGTAGCTTTCCGACAAAAAGTTTTCAAAGCTGTGTCCAAAAAATATTTTTTAAAAAAACAATATTGCAACTTCCAAAAGATTGCAAATACCAAAGATTCTCCGTTTATCTCTCGTTTTGAGGCTTTTGCGTGCCTATCGGTTTGGTTTGGTCGTATGATACCCGGTCTGTACGAGGTT